>Ga0335085_10000359_pt1 | contig 133208 bp, 124 predicted proteins | sample Lox_Sample_45_FD_206712 | JGI IMG/M metagenome (GOLD analysis project Ga0335085, IMG submission 206712) | Soil microbial communities from Loxahatchee National Wildlife Refuge, Florida, United States - Lox_Sample_4.5 | ecosystem: Environmental > Terrestrial > Soil > Wetlands | place: USA...
GCGTGCCGGCATACTGCGGCGGGTAAGTCGGCGCGACGTATGGATAGGGCGAGGGCGCGTAGCTCGGCGGCCGCTGTTGCGGCGCAATCATCCGCGGTGCCGGCGGCGGCACGTAGACCTCCCGCGCGACCGGTTGTGCGTAGGTCTGCGGTGCGTAGCTCTGCTGGGCGTATTGCCGTTGCGCATAATGCGGCCCGGCGTATTGCGGCTGAGCGTATTGCGCTTGCGCATATTGTGGCTGGACGTATTGCGCTTGTGCGAATTGCGTTTGCACGGTGCGCTGCCGCCAATCAAACAGGCCGCGATCGCTGCTTGCCTCGGCTTGCGCTTGCGGCTGCCGATCGGCTTGGGCGTATTGCGGTGGGGCTGACGGTTGCCGCCACTCGACCGGCACCGCCCTGCCGGTTGCCGGATCGAGAACATAGGCCTGCTGTTGCCGCGCGCAGCCAGCGGCTGCGACCGCTACCAGAGCCAACGTAAATAACCGGAATGTGGGCATGAAACGACTCCGCGCCGGGGTGAAGTAAATCGAAGGGGATTAGGGGGTCGGTATAGTTAATAAAACCTGACCGTGGGGCGCCCCGGCGGCATGAATTAACGCGAAAGCAACCATAATGGTTTGTCATCGCGTAGGCGCCACCGCGGTGTGCGTTTGGAGTACGGAATGTTGTTCAGTAGGAAGGCGAAAACGGTTTCCCCGCCGGCGCCCATCGCCGTGCCGATTGCAGCCGGTGACGAACCGGATTTGCGCGGCCTCGGCCGCGGTTTGTGGGCCAAAAAGGGCAGGATTCTCAGCCACACGGTGCTGGTGGCGGCGGCGGCCTTTGTCGTCGTCAACGCCATGACGCCGCGCTACCGCTCCGAATCGCGGCTGCTACTGGAATCGCGTGAGAATGTGTTCCTGCGCGCGGAAGCCGACAAGAACGCCAGTGACCGCAACAACATCGATCCCGAAGCGGTGACCAGCCAGATTCAACTGGTGCTTTCGCGCGATCTCGCGCGCGAAGTGATCCAGCGCGAAAAGCTCGCCGAACAACCGGAATTCGATCCTTCGGTCGGCGCGGCGTCACCGTTGCGGGTTCTCGCCGGTCTCTTCGGCATCGCCCGCGACCCCGCGAGCATGTCGCCGGAAGAGCGCACGCTCGAATCCTATTACGACCGGCTCAATGTCTATGCGGTGGAAAAATCCCGCGTCATCGCTATCGATTTCAGTTCCGCCAATCCGGAACTTGCCGCCCGGGTTTCCAACGCCGTGGCGCAGACCTACCTCAAAATGCAGCAAGCCTCCCAGCGCGATCAGACCCACGCCGCCGGCGATTGGCTGGCGGGCGAAATCGCCAACCTGCGCACCAAGGTCGCGGACGCGGAAGCCAAGGTCGAGCAATACCGCGCCAAGTCGAATTTGTTCGTCGGCTCCAACAATACATCGTTGCCCAGTCAGCAGCTCACCGAAATCAATTCGCAGATCTCGGCAGCGCGCGGGCAAAAGGCCGATCTGGAGGCGAGGGCGCGGCAATTGCGTGAGGTCATTCGCTCGGGCCGCCCGATCGAATCGTCGGACATCGCCAATTCCGAATCCATGCGCCGGCTGGTAGAGCAGCGCAACGCGCTGCGCGCGCAGCTCGCGGAACAGTCGACCACTTTGCTCAGCCAGCATCCGCGCATCAAGGAGCTCAAAGCGCAGATCACCGAGGTCGAGCGCGAGATGCGCAGCGAGGGCGAGCGGCTGGCGCATCAGCTTGACAACGATGCCAAGGTTGCCGGCGACAGGCTAGAGACGCTCAGCGCCAGCCTCGACACGGTCAAGAAGCTTGCCTCGCAGACGAACGAGCAGGACGTGCAACTGCGCGCGCTCGAACGCGAGGCCAAAACCGAGCGCGGCCTGCTCGAATCCTATCTCGCCAAATACCGGGAGGCGACCGCGCGCGACAACATCAACGCGGCGCCGCCGGAGGCGCGCATCATTTCGCGCGCTACGCCCTCGATCAAGCCGGACTATCCGAAAAAACTGCCGACCGTGCTGATCGCGGCCTTCGCCGCCTTTGCGCTGTCGGCCGGCTTCACGGTGACCGGGGCGCTGCTCGACTCCGCGCCGGCGCCGTCGTCATACGGTTACGCCTATGCGCCACCGGCCTATGCCGCGCCGGCTTTCGCGCCCATGGCGATGACGCCGCCGCCGTCGGCGATGCCACGCATGCCATCGCCGCCGTTGATGCCGGCGGCACCGCTCGGCCCCGCCATGGCCGCCGTTCCGGTTTTGGTCAGCACACTCGACCAGATCGCGCAAAGTCTTCGCCAGGCCGGTGACGCCGGCCGCCGCGTCACCGTGGTCGGCACCGCGCGCAATGCCGGCACGACCTATGCCGCGATTTCGCTTGCCCGCGCTCTCGCCGGCAACGCCAATGTCGTGCTCGTCGATCTAGCCTTCGGCGCGCCCAATCTGTCGATCATTTCGACGGATCCGAAAGCACCCGGCATCGCCGAACTTGTGCGCGGCACCGCTTCGTTTGGCGAGGTCATCACCCGCGATCAATACTCGCCGGTGCATCTGGTGGCGACCGGCCATGTCGGCGGTGACGGGCCGGCGCTTGCCGCGTCGCCGATGGTGGCGACCGCGATCGAGGCGCTGGCGCGCAGCTACGATCACGTCGTGATCGATGTGGGTTCGGCCGCCGACATCGCGGTGGAACGTTTTGCGCCCCTGGCCGCCCGCGCCGTGCTGGTGGCAGCGGATCCCGCCAATCCGCTGACGCGCGCCGCGCGCGAACGGCTGATGATGGCCGGATTTGCCGATGTGATGCTGCTCGCCGGCGCGCCACAGGTCGCCGCTGCCTGAACCCGCATCCGGCGGAGCGGCCGCGGCCGGGCGCGCGGACAGGGCCGAATTCCACTGGCCATCGGCTGGCAAACAATTATCAATAAAGGCTGGCAATAGTCGCCGGCGGGCATCGGGAACCCAGGAACTCGGCAGGCATGAAGCAGACCATCATCCGGACCGGGCTGGAGACGCTCTATTTCACGGGCATGCATCATTTCATGCGTCCGTTGGTCGGCGGCGTCGGCGCTATCCTGACGCTGCACCACGTGCGCCCGGCGCGCCCGGATTCGTTCCAGCCCAACCATCTGCTCGAGATCACCCCGTCGTTTTTCGAAGGCCTGCTCAAGCGGCTCAAGCGTGCGCGCATCGACGTCGTTTCGCTCGATGAGATGCACCGCCGGTTCATCAGCGGCGATTTCAAGCGCCGCTTTGTCTGCATCACCTTCGACGACGGCTACAAGGACCTGATGCGCTTTGCCTATCCGCTGCTGAAGAAATACCAGATGCCGTTTGCCCTCTATATTCCGACGAGTTTCCCGGATCGGCTGGGCGAATTGTGGTGGGTCGCGCTCGAGGCGGTGATCGCGCAGAACAGCCGCATCGGTCTCGTGGTCAACGGCGAGGATCAGTTTTTTGATTGCGTCTCGGTGCGGGAAAAGCGCGAGTTGTATGCGGCGGTTTACGGCTATCTGCGCAGCATGAAGACCGAGGACGAGCTGCGCCGCGTGGTGCGCGATCTGTCCGCCTGCCACCGTGTGGATTTGGCCGCCTTCTGCCGCGACCTGTGCATGGACTGGCAGGAGATAGCCGATCTTGCCGCCGATCCGCTGGTCACCATCGGGGCGCACACCGTCAACCACAAGATGCTCAAGAAACTGTCGGATGAAGCCGCCGTGCGCGCGGAAATGGAAATGAGCCGCGCCGTGCTGGAAGCAGCCCTCGGCCTGCGGCCGGCACATCTTGCTTATCCGGTTGGCGATTCGACCTCGGCCGGCCCGCGCGAATTCCGCATCGCCGCGGAACTGGGCTTCAAGACTGCGGTGACGACGCGGCCCGGCGTGTTGTTCAAGGCGCATCGCGACCATATGACCGCGCTGCCCCGCATCTCGGTCAACGGCGATTTCCAGCAGCAGCGCTATCTGAAGGTGCTGATGTCGGGCGCCGCCACCGCCATGTGGAACGGCTTCCGCCGCGTCAACGCGGCCTGATCTCGTCGGGCCGCGCCATCCACTTGATGAGCGGCATCGCCGGCACCACCCAGCCCAGTCCGGCCACCACATAAAAGATCGCCGCCACCAGGCCGTTGATGTCGGTGAGCACGGACTGCGCTAGCGCCATGGCGAGCAGGCCCCAGGCCGTCACCAGGACGAGCAGCGCGATCGTGCCGATGAATTTGCGGACGCGAATGGGCATGGCAGGCCTTTGCCGGTGACATTGCGAGGAGGATCGCGTGACTATATGGTCCGCGCAGTCTTCTGCAAAGCCGGCATTCCATGCACGATCGACGGGCGATTCCGGAATTTCGCGTGCGCGCGCTGCGGCTGTGGCTGCTCGCCGCCGCGGCGATGATTTTCCTCACGCTTGCCGTGGGCGGGGCGACGCGCCTCACAGTGTCCGGACTTTCAATCGTCGAATGGAAGCCGATCAGCGGCGTGCTGCCGCCGCTGAGCGAGAGCGCCTGGCAGGCGGAGTTCGATGGTTACAAGGTCACTCCGCAATACCGCGAGCTCAACCGCGACATGACCCTCGGCCAGTTCAAGACGATCTATTGGTGGGAATGGACGCACCGGCTGCTGGCGCGGGCGACCGGCGTGGTGTTCCTGCTGCCGTTCCTGTTTTTCCTAGCGCGCGGCTGGGTGCCGCGGCGATTGCGGGCGCGCCTGTGGACGATCTTCGGCGCCGGCGCGTTGCTCGGCGTGGTCGGCTGGTGGATGGTTGCGTCGGGCCTGTCCGGCAATCTGGTCAAGGTCTCGCAATACCGGCTTGCCTTCCATCTGACGCTGGCCTGCGCGATCTACGCGGCGGTGTTGTGGACCGCGCAGCAGATCGCGCCGCGCCAACCAAGTGAAGCGCCGGCGCGGCTGCGCGTTATTGCGCTTGCTCTTGCCGCCTTGCTGCTGTTGCAGATTTATCTTGGCGCATTGGTCGCCGGGCTCGATGCCGGCATGAGCTTCAATACCTGGCCCGACATCGACGGCAGTTTTGTGCCGGACGCCGGCCGGCTGTGGTTCAAGACGCCGTGGTGGCGCAACCTGTTCGAGAACACGCTTACCGTGCAGTTCGACCATCGGATGCTCGCCTATACGATCTGGGTCCTCGCCGGTCTGCACGCGATCGATGCGCGGCAGGCGCGGCGGCACGGGGGCGGCGCGGTGTTGCTCTGGTTCGCGGTGACCGTGCAGGCGGCCCTCGGCATATTCACGCTGCTGTTTCGGGCGCCGGTGCCGCTCGCGCTCACGCACCAGATTTTTGCGATCGTTGTCTTCTCCATCGCCGTGGTGCATGGCGAGCGCCTGTCACGTCGCGGCGAATTTGAGAGCGTAACGGCATGATCGACCTGAAGACCGACGATGGCGTTGCCGTGCTCACGCTCCGCCACGGCAAGGCCAATGCGCTCGATATCGAGTTTTGCGAGGCGCTGGCGACAAAGCTCCTGGAGCTGCGCAAGGCCGACGCCAAAGCCGTCGTGCTGACAGGGCAGGGCAGGATTTTTTCCGCGGGCGTCGACCTCAAGCGTCTTGCCGACGGCGGGGCAGATTATGTGTGCGAATTTCTGCCCGCGCTGCACAGGCTTTACCAGGCGGCATTTTTTCATCCCAGGCCCGTGGTGGCGGCGATCAACGGCCACGCCGTTGCCGGCGGCGCCGTGCTTGCCTGTTGCGCCGATCGCCGCATCATGGCGCGCGAGAGCGGCCGCATCGGCGTCACCGAATTGCTCGTGGGCGTTCCGTTTCCCGCGCTTGCCTTCGAGATCGTGCGCTTTGCCGTGCCCCCGCGTCATCTCGGCGAATTCACGCTCGGCGGAGCGACCTACGCGACCGATGCCGCCTTGCAGCGCGGGTGGATCGACGAGGTCGCCGAAGCGGACGAATTGATCGAGGATGCGGTCGCGGTGGCGCAGGAGCTGGCTTTGCTGTCGCCCGCGGCCTTCGCGCAGACCAAGATGCAGCTCCGCCAGGCGGTGAGCGAGCGCCTGACGCGAAGCGGCTTGGCGACCGACAAGGCGGTGACCGAAATCTGGACCGCGCCGGAAACGCAGCGCCGCATCCGCGACTATGTCGCGCGCACGCTGAAGAAAGGCTGACTATTTCGCCGTCAGCCCTTCTTCGATATCGGCGATAATGTCGGCGGTATCCTCGAGGCCGATCGAAAGCCGCACCACGTCAGGTCCGGCGCCCGCCTGCACCTTCTGCGCGTCGGACAATTGCTTGTGGGTGGTGGAGGCGGGGTGAATGATCAGCGAGCGGGTGTCGCCGATGTTCGCCAGATGCGAGAAAAGCTTCACGTTCGACACCAGTTTTACGCCGGCGTCGTAGCCGCCTTTCAAGCCGAAGGTGAACACCGCGCCGGCGCCCTTGGGCACGTATTTTTTGGCGAGCGCGTTGTACTTGTCGCCGGCGAGCCCGGGATAGCTGACCCAGGCGACCTCCGGCCGCTTCGACAGCCATTCGGCGACGACCTGCGCATTGTCGGAATGGCGCTGCATGCGCAACGGCAGCGTCTCGATGCCGTTGATGATGAGGAATGCATTGAACGGCGACAGCGCCGGTCCGAGATCGCGCAGGCCCAGCACGCGGCAGGCGATGGCAAACGCGAAATTGCCGAACGTCTCGCCCAATACCATGCCGGAATATTCCGGACGCGGCTCCGAGAGCATCGGATAGCGCTTGTCCTGTAGCCAATTGAAACGGCCGCCGTCGACGATCAGGCCGCCGATCGAGTTGCCATGGCCGCCGAGAAACTTGGTGAGCGAATGCACGATGATGTCGGCGCCGTAGTCGAACGGCTTGCACAGATAGGGCGTCGCCAGGGTGTTGTCGACGATCAGCGGCACATTGGCTTTGCGCGCGATCTTCGACACCGCCTCGATGTCGGTGATGACGCCGCCGGGATTGGCGATCGACTCAATGAAGATCGCTTTGGTCTTCGGCGTGACCGCCTTTTCGAAGCTCGACATGTCGTCGGGGTCGGCCCAGGCCACGGTCCAGCCGAAATTCTTGTAGGAATGATTGAACTGGTTGATCGAGCCGCCGTAAAGCTTTTTCGACGCGACGAATTCATCGCCCGGCATCATCAAGGCGTGCATCACGAGCACCTGCGCGGCGTGGCCGGAGGCGACCGCGAGGCCCGCGGTGCCGCCCTCAAGCGCCGCGACGCGCTCCTCAAGCACCGCGCAGGTCGGGTTGCCGATGCGGGTGTAAATGTTGCCGAAGGCTTGCAGGCCGAACAGCGAAGCGGCGTGCTCGACGTCGTCGAACACGAACGAGGTCGTCTGGTAGATCGGCGTTGCGCGGGCGCCGGTGGTGGGATCGGGCTTGGCGCCGGCGTGGATCGAAAGCGTGGAAAATCCCGGTGTGCGTTCGACGTCGGCCATGACTACCCCTCTGGACAATCATCCGCAGGCCGTTATCGGCCTGCGCGGCATGATTGGCGATATAACGGGCCAGGCTGGCGCGGCGTCAAGGCGGCAAAATGGCGTCCGGCCGGATTGAAAATGGCCGGCCATGCCACGCTGGCGCCCGGGAATTTCATTGCACGCCGGCCTGTCGGCTCAGCCGCCCTGTTCCTTGCCCTTTTGCGGGCCGAGCGCCATGCGTTGCACGCCCTTGCCGAGATTGTGCGCGCGCCTGGACGACAGCGTGCGCGAATTGACGCCGATCCAGGATATCTCTGATGACAGGCGGCCATATTCGATCTTTGGGCAGCGGTTCATCACCACCATCAGGCCTGCATCTTCCGCCAGCCTGGCCGCGGGGGCGCTGTGAACGCCGAGCTGCATCCAGATGACCCTGGGCCTCGGCCGGAGCGTCAGCGCCTCGTGCACGATCGGCAGCACATATTGCGAGGCACGGAAGATATCGACCATGTCGATGGCGTCCGGAATGTCGGCAAGCGACGCGTAGACCTTTTCGCCGAGAATGTGATGGCCGGCTTGCCCCGGATTGACCGGGATCATTCGATAGCCGCGCTCTTTGAGATATTTGAAAGCGAAATAGCTCGGCCGGTTGTCCTTCGGCGAGATGCCGACCACGGCGATGGTCTTCACCGAATTGAGGATGCCGCGGATATAGCTGTCCGGGTAGTTGTCGTGGTTCATCGCGACGGCCGCGTCGGGCATCACCGGTCTTCCCAATTCGGGTCGCGTTTCTCGATAAAGGCGCCGATGCCCTCCTCGGCGTCGCGCGCCAGCATGTTGTCGACCATCATGTCGATGGTGAACTTGTAGGCCGCGGCGACGCCGAGCTCGCGCTGGCGGTAGAAGGCCTGCTTGCCGAGCCGCACGGTCAGCATCGACTTCGATGCGATCTGCCGCGCCAGTTCGAGCGCGTGTTCCGACGCTTTGCCGGCGGGCACGACGCGATTGACGAGGCCGATGCGATAGGCGTCGTCTGCGGAAACCATGTCGCCGGTGAGCAGCATCTCCATGGCGTGCTTGCTGGCGACATTGCGCGAGAGAGCCACCATCGGCGTCGAGCAGAACAGGCCGATATGCACCCCGGGCGTTGCGAAACGCGCCGTCTGCGAGGCAACCGCAAGATCGCAACTGGCCACGAGCTGGCAGCCGGCGGCGGTGGCGACCCCCTCGACCGCGGCGATCACCGGCTGCGGCAGTTTCTGCACCGCCATCATCAATTCGCTACAGCTTTCCATCAATGATTTGAAATAACCGCGGCCGCGGTCGGGATCTGACCGGTGCGCGGTCATTTCCTTCATGTCGTGACCGGCGGAAAAGGCCGGGCCGTTGTGCGAAATGACGACAGCGCGGACGTGGCGGTCTTTGCCGATTTCGCCGAACTGCTCATGCAGCGCGGCCAGCATCGCTTCCGACAGCGTGTTGCGCGCCTGCGGCCGGTTGAGCGAGAGCAGCGCTATTCCGTCGATGTCGCCGCGCAACAGGACGGATGAGGTCGCGGATTCGGGGCTGCTGCTGCGCGCGGTCATGGCCGTCGATACTTAACCCGGCCGATTGCGGGCGCAAGGGCGCGGGACGCCGTGCTTTGGAGCGAAATGCCGTTTGCCGCGGGCGGTGAAAAGACCGTTTGACCGCTCTGCCGGCCGGTCTATTACCAACGCGCCGGATGATCCGGCGATGGGGGCGGACATGCCGGCACCGGCATTAACGGCGAACGAAATCGCAAAACTGCTCGAGGTGGAATTCCCGCAGGCATTCTATCCGGGCTGCGGCCATACGATTGAGCGCGTCGACCATGGCGATGTGCGGGTGCGCTGGACATTCGATGAAGGCAGCCTGCGGCCGGGCGGGACCGTGTCCGGCCCAACCATGATGGAGCTTGCCGATTTCGCCATGTATGTGGCGGTGTTCTCGGCGATCGGGCGGCAGCCGCTCGCCGTCACCACCAATCTCAACATCAATTTCCTGCGCAAGCCGACCCGTGCCGACCTGCTCGCCGATGCGCATTTGATGAAGGTCGGCAAGCGGCTGGCGGTCGGCGAGGTGTCGATTTATTCGGAAGGCATGGACGAGCCGGTCGCCCATGTCACCGCCACCTATTCGATCCCCAAGACCACATAATTAGCAAGTGGTGTCAAATTACCATTCTTGCAAACCATTGATAACTAAAAATAAAACATGCCAGACTGGCGTTGACCGGCACGCGCGCCTCGGCTAGAGAACCGGACCTTCGCTCCTCCAGGGATTTGTCATGACGACCTATTCGGCAAAGGCCGCCGACATCGAAAAGAAATGGGTGACCATCGACGCCAGTGGGCTGGTGGTCGGTCGCCTTGCCTCGATCGTCGCCATGCGCCTGCGCGGCAAGCACAAAGCCACTTACACCCCGCATGTGGACGACGGCGACAACGTCATCGTCATCAACGCCGCCAAGGCGGTGTTCACCGGCCGCAAGCGCGAGAAAAAAGTGTACCACTACCACACGGGGTTTATCGGCGGCGTGAAGGAGCGCACCGCGAAGTCGATCTTCGAGGGCCGTTTCCCCGAGCGCATCGTCGAGAAGGCGGTCGAGCGCATGCTGCCGCGCGGGCCACTCGGGCGCGTGCAATTCGGCAATTTGCGGGTGTATCCCGGTGCCGAACATCCACACGAGGCGCAAAAGCCGGAGAAACTCGACATCGCGGCCATGAACCGCAAGAACGTGAGGAGTGCCTGATCGTGGCCGAGACCGTACAGTCGCTGGAAGGGTTGGCGAGCCTCAAGCCGGCAGCGCCGGAAGCGCCGAAATACGTGCAGAAGCTCGACGCCCAGGGGCGCGCTTACGCGACCGGCAAGCGCAAGAATGCGGTGGCCCGCGTCTGGATCAAGCCCGGAAGCGGCAAGATCCTGGTCAACACCAAGACCGTGGAAACCTTCTTCGCAAGGCCGGTGCTTCGCATGCTGATCCAGCAGCCGCTGGTCGCCGCCAATCGTACCGGGCAATATGACGTGACCTGCACCGTCTCCGGGGGCGGTTTGTCCGGCCAGGCCGGGGCGGTGCGCCACGGCATTTCCAAGGCGCTGACCTATTTCGAGCCGGACCTGCGCGGCGCGCTCAAAAAGGGCGGCTTCCTGACCCGCGACTCGCGCGTGGTCGAGCGCAAGAAATACGGACGGGCCAAGGCGCGGCGTTCGTTCCAGTTCTCCAAGCGCTGATCGGACGCGGCTGCCGTCCGAATTTGCACTGCCGGGCCGGCCGCGTTGGCCGCCGGCGGCGCCAATTTGATTACAATTTTCGGAAGTCTTGCATCGAAGATGGTGCTTGCGCGCAAGGCTTTCCCCATAAGCTGTCGGGTAATCTGGGGACGTCGCCCGGATTCCGGCCGGGCGACGGATGGGAGATTAATGCTCGACGCCTCTAGATCTCAGCTGTTGTCGCTGGATGTGCCGACCGTGGCCTTCGTCGCGGTCTGCCTTGCAGCGATGCTCGGCATTTTGCTGATCGTCGCCTGGGCGCAGCAGCGAAACGTGCGCGCCCTTGCCTGGTGGGGCTCCGCCTATTTGATCGGCGCATCCTCGATCGCGCTGTGGGTGGCGCCGGCGCCGCTTTTCCAGCTGCCGCCCGAATTGCCGCAAGCGCTCACGTTCCTCGCCTGCGGCATGGTCTGGAACGGCGTGCGCCTGTTTCATGGACGGCGGCTCTTGCCGATCGCGGCGTTCGCCGGCGCCATCGCCTGGGTTATCCTTTGTCAAATGCCGATGCTGCCGCCGGGCAGTCATGCGCGCATCGCGCTCGGCGCCGTCGTCGTCGCGACCTACACCTTCTTCATCGCCTTTGAATTGCAACGCGAGCGGCGCAAGTCGCTATATTCGCGCACCGCCGCAATCGTGGTGCCCTCGGTGCATGCGGCGATGTTCCTGATGCCGATCGGCTTGCAGGTTCTGCTGCCCGATGACCATGCTGCCGGCTGGCTGTCGGTGTACGCGCTTGAAACCATGCTGTATGCGGTCGGCACCGCGTTCATCGTGCTGCTGATGGTCAAGGACAACGACGTCGACATCTACCGCAATGCGGCCTTCACCGACCATCTGACGGGCTTGCTCAACCGGCGCGCCTTTCTCGACAGCGCGCTGCGCCTGTGCGCGCGGCACGGCAACCGCCGCCAGCCGGTGACGATCCTGATGCTCGACCTCGATCATTTCAAATCGATCAACGACCGCTTCGGCCACGCGGTTGGCGACGAGGTGCTGCGGACGTTTGCAAACGTGGCGCGCTCGAGCCTGCGCAGCGACGACATCATCGGCCGGCTGGGCGGCGAGGAGTTTGCCGTCATCGTGCCGGAACCCATGGAACTCGCCGCCCGCATCGGCGAACGCCTGCGCGCGGCCTTCCAGCAGGCCGGCATCGCGATCGCCGGTCATCCGATTGGCGCGACCGTCAGCATCGGCGCTGCCGTGTCTTACGAGCCTGTCACCGACATCGGCATGCTGCTGGGACGAGCGGATGCCGCGCTTTACCGTGCCAAGCATGAGGGCCGTAACCGGTTTTACGCCGCCGAGGACCAGCCGGGGCAGGGCGCACGCGCGCTGGCTGCCGGGCGCGGCGGTCCGGCGATCGAGCCGGCGACGCTCCGGCCCGCCAGGGCCTATGCCCGACGCGCCAAATAAGGCGGCACCTCGCTCCGCGGGCCTCGCAACCTCTCGTTTACCATCCGAGCGTTAGCATGCGGGCATGCTGCGCTTAGCCTATCGGGCGGACACCGCCGTTCTCGCACTCGAAGCCTATGCCGAGCGCGCCGGCGCGGCTTTGGCGTGCGCCTATTCGTCTTCGGCCGAATTCGACGCCGCGCTGATCGCGGAGCGCCGTGCCGCCGGCATCTACGGCCCCAAGCGACGGCGCCGGCAGATGCTGGCGACCGCTGCCGGCATCGCGGCCGGCATTGCTGTCGTCATTTATCTGGTCGTCTGATACCCGATCGCCGGTGCGATCGCCGCGCCGGTTTTCGCGCGCCGGCTAATTGCCTTCAAACTTGAACGAGACCTTCACCTTGGCGCGATAGGCCTCCACCTTTCCGTTGTTGAGCTGCATGTCCATCTCGACGATCTCGGCGACACGCAGGTCGCGCAAGGTTTTTGCCGCCCGCTCGACAGCGGCCTTTGCCGCCTTCTCCCACGAATCCGGGCTGGTCCCGATCAACTCGATGACTTTGTAGACGTTCTCGGCCATGTCGTCCTCCCTTGCGCGCCGCGCTGTTATGTTGTTTCGCGTGCGGGCGTTGATGATGCGACTTGCAAGCCGCATAAGTGGAGGAGGTTATAGTCCGCAAGTCAAGCGCAGGCGGCATCGCGTGGGTGCGCGCGCAACGCGGTGCGTAAAGGTGCGGCAAGAAGAAACGGGCGCCCCACAAGTGACGCCCGTTCCGCTTCTTCACTCGCTTCGCGCCGGGACAGGACCTAGGCCGCCGCCGACGCTTTTGTTGCCGTCGGCACCGACGCAATCGTTTTCAGGATCTGCGAGGCAATCTGGTAGGGATCGCCTTGCGAGTTCGGACGGCGATCTTCCAGATAACCCTTGTAGTCGTTTTTAATGAAGCTGTGCGGCACCCGGATCGAGGCGCCACGATCGGCGAGGCCGTAGGTGAAGGTGTCAATCGAGGCGGTCTCGTGCTTGCCGGTCAATCGCATGTGATTGTCCGGCCCATAGACCGCGATGTGATCGGCGCGGTTGGCCTTGAAGGCTTCCATCAGCGCTTCGAAATACGCCTTGCCGCCGACCTCGCGCATATAGGTCGTCGAGAAGTTGGCGTGCATTCCGGAGCCGTTCCAGTCGGTATCGCCGAGCGGCTTGCAGTGGAACTCGATGTCGATGCCGTATTTCTCGGTCAGCCGCAGCATCAGGTAGCGCGCCATCCACATTTCGTCGGCGGCTTTCTTGGAGCCCTTGCCGAAAATCTGGAATTCCCACTGGCCCTTGGCCACCTCGGCATTGATGCCTTCGTGATTGATTCCGGCGGCGATGCAGAGATCGAGATGTTCCTCGACCATCTTGCGCGCGATATCGCCGACGTTCTTGTAGCCGACGCCGGTGTAGTAGGGCCCCTGCGGCGCCGGATAGCCGCTTGCCGGGAAACCGAGCGGGCGGCCGTCCTTGTAGAAGAAATATTCCTGCTCGAAGCCGAACCAGGCGCCCGGATCGTCGAGAATGGTCGCGCGCTTGTTCGAGACATGCGGCGTCACCCCGTCCGGCATCATGACTTCGCACATCACCAGCACGCCGTTGGTGCGCGCGCCGTCCGGAAAGACCGCGACCGGCTTGAGCACGCAGTCCGAATTGTGCCCTTCCGCCTGCATCGTCGAGCTTCCGTCGAAGCCCCATAACGGAAGTTGCCCGAGTGATGGAAATGAATCGTATTCCTTGATCTGAGTCTTGCCACGCAGATTTGGCACCGGCTTGTATCCGTCGAGCCAAATGTACTCGAGCTTGTACTTTGTCATTGCGGTTCTCTCGTTAAGCTGAAGACGTGACGTGAAGGGGATGACGCCAAGTGAAGCTGACGACTCGACGTGCGAGGAAGCCCTCATGCGTCGACAGTCGTTGCAGACGCGCCCCCGCCTGCAACGACCGCACTATCTCAAGCATTAAATATGCCAAGGCCGGGCCGGCGTTGCCGCAGGATAAGGCACTGCACGATCCGAGGCATTCATTGTCGCGCCAGCGATGCGTCAGCGCGCGAGAAAATCGTTATTTGGCGCGGTTATTCCGTGCGCGGTCGCGTCAACGCGTCGGCCGGGCGCGCGCGTGAATTTTATCGAGAGCGACTGCCAATCAAACAAGCAAAATCGCAGCTGCTTATATTATGGACATCACACTGATTTTAAGCGGGCAAGTTGCACATTCGCCATTCAGAATCTGCTAAGGCAACACCATGTCAGTCTGACGCGTTAGCGCGCAGCATCTATTGGAGCGACGCCCATGAGCGAGAAACAATTTCAAGGATCTGCGAAGATCTACCAATTCCCTGTCCGGGAGCACGTTGCGGCCGCGAGCTACCGCGCCGAGACAAAGCCTGCGTTGCATGCGATGACACCGCGCGCCGCAAAGGTCGTCTGTGGCGGCGCCTGGTATCACGAGGAAGCAATCAACGACGCCGAGCAGTCGCGCCGGAATTAGTTTCGCTCGGCGGAGCGACAAGCGCGATCATTCATCGTCAAAGTGTCTTTACGGAATTCGGCCGAGGCGAAAGCGCCTTGGCCGTTTCTGTGCCCGCGCCGCCGCACGCCCGCTCGCTGACCCGAACTCTCCCAGACACGCATCGAGGATCGCGGCGGCTGAACTGAAAACTGCCGTCATTCGCAACAAAAAAACGGGCGCCCCTCGCGGAGCGCCCGATAAGTTGCATCGCCCAAGCCTCGGTAACTTGCGTGCGATGATTGGGAGGAACGCTTACGCCGAGTAGTACATGTCGAATTCGACCGGATGCGGGGTGTGCTCGAAGCGGATCACATCCTGCATCTTGAGGTCGATATAGCTGTCGATGAAGTCGTCGTCGAACACGCCGCCGGCCTTGAGGAAGCTGCGGTCGCCGTCAAGTTCGCCGAGCGCCTGACGCAACGAGCCGCACACCGTCGGAATCCGCTTGAGCTCCGCCGGCGGCAGATCGTATAGGTCCTTGTCGATGGCCGAGCCCGGGTCGAGCTTGTTCTTGATGCCGTCGAGGCCCGCCATCAACATAGCGGCAAAGCCGAGATACGGATTGCACAGCGGATCGGGGAAGCGGACCTCGACCCGTTTGGCCTTCGGATTGGTTGTGTAGGGGATGCGGCATGACGCCGAGCGGTTGCGCGCCGAATAGGCGAGCAGCACGGGAGCTTCGAAGCCCGGCACCAGGCGCTTGTAGGAATTGGTGGTCGGGTTGGTGAAGGCGTTGATCGCTTTGGCGTGCTTGATGATGCCGGCGATGTAGGAGAGACAGGTCTCCGACAGGTCGGCATATTTGTTGCCCGCGAACACCGGCTTGCCCGACTTCCAGATCGACTGATGGCAGTGCATGCCGGAGCCGTTGTCGCCGTAGATCGGCTTGGGCATGAAGGTCGCGGTCTTGCCGTAGATCTGCGCCACCTGCTGGATGCAATACTTGTAGATGATGAGGCGGTCGGCCATCACCGTGAGCGGCGAGAATTTCAGTCCGAGTTCGTGTTGGGCGGACGCGACTTCGTGGTGGTGCTTTTCGACCACGCAGCCCATGCGCGCCATGGCGCCAAGCATTTCCGACCGCATGTCCTGCGCCGAATCCTGCGGCGGCACCGGGAAGTAGCCTTTCTTGGTGCCGACGTGGTGGCCGAGATTGCCGCCTTCGTATTCGGTGTCGGAATTGGACGGAAACTCGATCGAGTCGAGCTTGAACCCGGTGTTATAGGGCTCGGCGGCGTATTTGACGTCGTCGAACACGAAGAACTCGGCTTCAGGTCCGAAAAAGATGGTGTCGCCGACGCCCATCGACTTGACCATGCCCTCGGCTCGCTTGGCGATGCCGCGCGGGTCGCGATTGTAGGGCTCGCCGGTGGTCGGCTCGAGCACGTCGCAGATGAGCGACATGGTGGTCTCGGCAAAGAACGGATCGATGCAGGCGGTCGATGGATCCGGCATCAGGTTCATGTCGGACTCGTTGATCGCCTTCCAGCCGGCGATCGAGGAGCCGTCGAACATCTGCCCTTCGGCGAAGGTCTCTTCCTCGATGATCGAAACGTCGAACGTGACGTGCTGCCACTTGCCGCGTGGATCGGTAAACCGAAAATCGACGTATTTGACGTCGTTGTCCTTGATCATCTTCATGACATCTTTGGCGCTCGTCATGGATTGCATTCCCCCTTTTTCATGAAAAACCCCGCAGCATTCACATCCCGCGGTTTAGATGGCGTCGACCCCAGATTCGCCAGTCCTTATCCGGATGGCTTCCTCGATGTTGGATAGAAAAATCTTGCCGTCTCCGATCCGGCCAGTTTGGGCGGCGCGCCGGATCGCTTCAATCGCCTTGTCCACCATATCGTCGCCGAGCACGATTTCAATTTTCACCTTGGGGAGAAAATCGACCACGTATTCGGCGCCACGGTAAAGCTCGGTGTGCCCCTTTTGCCGGCCGAATCCCTTGGCCTCGGTCACGGTGATGCCTTGCAGTCCGACCTCCTGGAGCGCCTCCTTCACCTCGTCGAGCTTGAAGGGTTTGATGATGGCTTCGATTTTTTTCATTCTCTCCGTTTCCTTCCCCGGCTCGCCGCTTGCGCACGGTGTGCCGCGCTACCGGTTAGCAGGTCCCGTGCCAAGCCGGTAAAACCGCGATTAGCTTTTCCCTGCAAGGATTTAAGGCATAGAAGGCTGGCTGGAGCCGAGCTTGCCTTTGGCATGGTGCCCAGCAATTAAGCACCCTGCCGAAACTTTTGCCAGCACCCGACAAGCCCGATTTGTCGGCCCTTCGGACGGTCGATAGTGTCGTCCGCGATGATTGAGCTCCTCACCAACCGCGAAATGGCGGAAGCCGATCGGCTGACCATCCTCGGCGGAGTGCCCGGAATCGACTTGATGGAGAACGCAGGGCGTGCCGTCGCTGACGCAGCCGGTGCATTGCTGCAGGGCCGTCGCGTGGTGATTGTGGCGGGGCCCGGCAACAACGGGGGCGACGGGTTTGTCAGCGCGCGCCATCTGGCCGAACGCGGCTTTGAGGTGCGCGTCAGCTTCGTTGGCGATCGGGCGCGGCTAAAGGGCGACGCCGCGCTTGCCGCCGAACGATGGAGTGGACCGGTCGAGGCGGCGTCGCCCGTTTCGCTGACCGACTGCGACATCGTCATTGACGCCTTGTTCGGAGCAGGCCTCGATCGCGAGGTCGAGGGCCTGCCGCGGGCCATGATCCGCGCCATAAATGCCAGCCACGTGCCGGTGATCGCCGTCGATCTGCCGAGCGGCGTGAACGGCACCACCGGCGCAGTGATGGGGATTGCCGCCAACGCGACCCATACGGTGACGTTCTTCCGCCGCAAGACCGGCCATATGCTGCTGCCGGGGCGGCTGCACTGCGGCTCTGTCGAGGTTGCCAATATCGGCATTCCGGCGAGCGTTCTGGCGAGCATCAGGCCGACGGCCTTCGCAAACCGACCGGCTTTGTGGGCTGAAGGATTCCCGCGGCCGGATGCCGCGGGCCACAAATACTCGCGCGGGCACGCGGCGGTGGTCTCCGGCGGGCTGTCAACGACCGGCGCGGCACGGCTTGCGGCGCGCGGCGCTTTGCGGGCCGGGGCAGGGCTGGTCACCATCGCGAGCTCACCCGAGGCGCTCAGCGTGAATGCCGCGGGCAGCCTCGCCGTCATGGTGCGTCCGGTCGACGGCGCGGCCGGATTGATCGCCTTCCTCGCCGACAAGCGGCTCAACGCGGTGGTGCTGGGGCCGGGGGCGGGGGTCGGACCGGCCACGCGGCAGCAGGTCGCGGCGGTGCTGGCGAGCGAGGCGGCCGTGGTTCTCGACGCGGATGCCCTGACCAGCTTTGCCGAGACCCCGGCGGCCCTTTTCAAGATGACCGCCGAACGCGCCGGACGGAATGTGGTGTTGACACCCCATGACGGGGAGTTCGCGAGATTGTTTAAAGTAATACATGAGGACACTAAAGTTCAGGCGAAACTTGAAAGAACCCGCGCGTCGGCCAAATCAAGCGGCGCCGTGGTCCTGCTCAAGGGCGCCGACACGGTGGTCGCGGCTCCCGATGGCCGCGCCTCGATTGCCGACAACGCCCCGCCAACGCTGGCGACCGCCGGGTCGGGTGACGTCCTTGCCGGCATGATTGGCGGCCTCATGGCCCAGGGAATGCCGGCCTTTGAGGCGGCAAGCGCTGCGGTGTGGCTGCATGGCGAGGCCGCCAACGCCTTCGGCCCCGGTCTAATTGCGGAAGACCTGCCGGAGGCTCTTCCCTCGGTTTACCGGCGCCTGTTCGCGCAGCCCGCAAAAGCGCGCCCTGCGGCCTCTTGAGCGGGCCCGGGGCCGGCCTATTTAGTTAGTTGCTGCCGTGCGGTTTTACGGTGCTATAAGCCGCCGCCAGTAAGGGGCCCGCGAGGCTTGCCCTGGCGGGCCGCGGTGCGATAAGCCGTGCCGGATTGCGGCGCCAGGAACGTCCTGAATTGCCCTTTGCGGGCGTGGCGGAATTGGTAGACGCGCGGGATTTAGGTTCCCGTGACGAAAGTCGTGGGGGTTCGAGTCCCTCCGCCCGCACCATGCCGAGGGCTAAAAACGCGGGGCCTCATGCGGGGCCCGTCAATCCGACAGGTCCGGCGCCGCGCGCTGCCAAACAAGAGAAACGTGTGTCCGATGCAAGTTACCGAAACGCTCAAAGAAGGCCTCAAGCGCGAATACAAGGTGGTTGTCCCGGCCGCCGAACTCGACGCCAAGGTCAATCAGCGTCTGGACGAGATGAAAACCCGCGTCCGGATGAACGGCTTCCGCCCCGGCAAGGTGCCGGTCGCCCATCTCAAGCGCGTGTATGGCCGCTCGGCGCTTGCCGAGGCGATCGACGCTGCGGTGCGCGACGCCAACAACCAGATCGTCAATGATAACGGCTTCCGCCTCGCCACCGAACCCAAGGTGACGCTGCCGACCGAACAGGACGCGATCGAAAAACTGATGTCCGGCAACAGCGACCTCGACTACACGATGGCGCTCGAAATCGTCCCGGACATCAAGCTCGCCGATTTCGCCACCATCAAGCTGACCAGGTTCACCAGCGAGGTCGCCGACGCCGAAGTCGATGAGGCGGTCGCGATCATCGCCGATCAGAACAAGCCCTACAGCCAGCGGCCGGAAGGCGAGAAAGCCGCCAAGGACGATCGCGTCGTGATCTCGTTCGTCGGCACGATCGACGGCAAGCCGTTTGAAGGCGGCGCAGCTGACGATTCCGCGGTCCTCATCGGCTCGAACACCTTCATTCCCGGTTTTGAAGATCAGTTGATCGGCGTCACCACCGGCGAAACCCGCACCCTGAAGGTGACGTTTCCCAAGCACTACCCGAAGCAGGAATTGGCCGGCAAGGACGCCGAATTTGTCGTGACCGCCAAGTCGATCGAGACGCCCGGCAAGGTGACCGTCGACGACGAATTCGCCAAGTCGCTCGGGCTTGAATCGCTCGCCAAGCTGCGCGAGGCCGCCAAGGACCGCATCGTGAGCGAGCACGCCTCCATGTCGCGGCAGAAGCTCAAGCGCGCATTACTCGACGAACTCGACACCAAGCATCCCTTCGAGCCGCCGTCCACGCTGGTCGAGGAGGAATTCGACCGCGTCTGGAAGACCGTATTGCTCGAGATGGAGAATGAGAAAAAGACCTTCGCCGACGAAGGCACCACCGAAGAAAAAGCCAAAGCGGAATACCGCGCCATTGCCACGCGGCGGGTGCGGCTTGCCTTGGTGCTGGCTGAAATCGGCGACAAGAACGGGATCATGGTGACCGACGAGGAACTCAACCGCGCCGTCATGGATCGCGCCCGCCAATACACCGGCCAGGAACAGCGGGTGTGGGAATTCTACCAGCGCAACCCGCAGGCGGTCGCCGCGCTGCGTTCGCCGATCTTCGAGGAAAAAGTGGTCAGTTACCTGCTCGAACTCGCGAAAGTGACCGAGAAAAAGGTCGACCGCGAAGAACTCTACAAGCAGGACGAGGACACCGCCTCGTGAGCGGGCGCGCCTTGCGGCGGGCGCTTGTCGAAAATAGATCATGCGAACGCGACGGGAAGGCTAATCTAGCCGGCGTGATTCGCGTGAAGGAGCCGAAATGAAAGATCCGGTCGATACCTATTTGCAGCACCTTGTGCCCATGGTGGTCGAGCAGACCAACCGGGGCGAGCGGGCCTACGATATCTATTCGCGGCTGCTCAAGGAGCGGATCATCTTCATCACCGGCCCGATCGAGGACGGGGTGGCGACGCTCGTGGTGGCGCAGCTTCTGTTTCTGGAAGCCGACAACCCGAAAAAGGAAATCTCGATGTACATCAACTCGCCCGGCGGGGTGGTGACATCGGGCATGGCGATCTACGATACCATGCAGTTCGTGCGCCCGCCGGTATCAACGCTTTGTGTTGGGCAGGCGGCCTCCATGGGTTCGCTGCTGCTTGCGGCTGGCGCCAAGGATCAGCGCTTCGCGCTGCCGAATGCCCGGATCATGGTGCATCAGCCGTCCGGCGGCTTCCAGGGCCAGGCCACCGACATCATGGTTCACGCCCAGGAAATCCTGAACCTTAAAAAGCGGCTCAACGAAATCTACGTCAAGCATACCGGGCAGTCGTTGAAGAAGATCGAGGACGCGCTCGAACGCGACTATTTCCTGACCGCCGAGGCGGCCCGGGATTTCGGCCTGGTCGACAAGGTGATCGAACGCCGGCCGGAGGAAATGCTTCCCAAACCCGCCTGATCGTCCCCGAAAAGCCGGCCGGCCGGCCGGGATAAAGCCGGGGGATTGCCACGGAAGTTCCACTTTCGTCGCTACGCTTGGACAGGCATTATCGTTAATAGATTCTTGATTATCGCGCCGTTAGCATGCTTCGCTTATGGTGTGGGAAAGTGACTAGGATCGCGGGGTGCGCAATCCCCGAGATCCGCGGGCCGTAACATCGGCGCGAAACTTGCTTCGTTCGATTAGTTGCGTAGAGGCGGGTAGGTTGAGCGAATTCGCCGACTGCGGAATGTCCGGACAAGTGTGACACGAACGAGTGCGACACGGACGAGTGTGACGGAGAACGGAATGAGCAAAGTCGGCGGCAGCGATTCCAAGAACACTCTGTATTGCTCGTTCTGCGGCAAGAGCCAGCACGAGGTGCGCAAGCTCATTGCCGGTCCGACCGTTTTCATCTGCGATGAATGCGTCGAGCTGTGCATGGATATCATCCGTGAGGAAAACAAATCCTCACTGGTGAAATCGCGCGACGGCATCCCGACGCCGAAGGAAATCCGCAAAGTTCTCGACGACTATGTGATCGGTCAGGATCACGCCAAGAAGGTGCTCTCGGTCGCCGTGCACAATCACTACAAGCGGCTCAACCACCAGACCAAGCACAACGACGTCGAGCTCGCGAAGTCGAACATCCTGCTGATCGGTCCGACCGGCTCGGGCAAGACGCTGCTGGCTCAGACGCTGGCGCGCATCCTCGACGTGCCGTTTACGATGGCCGACGCCACGACCTTGACCGAAGCCGGTTACGTCGGCGAGGACGTGGAAAACATCATCCTCAAGCTGTTGCAGTCGGCCGACTACAATGTCGAGCGCGCGCAGCGCGGCATCGTCTATATCGACGAAATCGACAAGATTTCGCGCAAGTCCGACAACCCCTCGATCACCCGCGACGTATCAGGCGAGGGTGTGCAACAGGCGCTCCTGAAGATCATGGAAGGCACCATCGCCTCGGTGCCGCCGCAGGGCGGCCGCAAGCATCCGCAGCAAGAGTTCCTGCAAGTGGACACGACCAACATACTGTTCGTCTGCGGCGGCGCATTTTCGGGCCTCGAGAAGATCATCTCGGCGCGCGGGCGGTCGACCTCGATAGGCTTTGGCGCCAAAGTGCTCGCGCCGGAAGACCGCAAGCAGGGCGAAATCTTCCGCCAGGTCGAACCGGAAGACCTGTTGAAATACGGCCTCATCCCGGAATTCGTCGGGCGCCTGCCGGTGGTGGCGACGCTCGAGGACCTGGACGAGCCTTCCTTGAAGCTCATCCTCACGCAGCCGAAAAACGCCCTGGTCAAACAGTATCAGCGGCTGTTCGAAATGGAATCGATCGACCTGACGCTCGCCGAGGAGGCGCTGGGCGCCATCGCCCGCAAGGCGATCGAGCGCAAGACCGGCGCGCGCGGCCTGCGCTCCATCATGGAAGGCATCCTGCTCGACACCATGTTCGACCTGCCGAGTCTGGAGGGGGTCGAAGAAGTCGTGATCTCCAAAGAGGTCGTCGAGGGAACCGCCCGTCCGCTTTACATCTATGCCGACCGCAGCGACCGGACCGCGGAGTCCGGCAGCGCCAGCGCCTGATATCGCCCGTCCCGCGGGCGGCAGGGAACTGCTTGTAGAATCGTGCCGGTGATGGCGTGCTAAGGGCGTTAGGGCGGCGTCTTCACCGAAGAGGCCGGCCTTACTTGCGGACCCCGGGACGCCATCATACGTATGGCGTGCGAAGCAGACTGGCGTACGAAAGTTCGTAGTTTCCCGTGTGGGCGAGGGGTGCGGACCCTCCCGTAAGGCGCCGGGCAAGCGTTAGCCCGATGCCTCCTTGCCCATCCTTCCCGGCACTATCCGGCGATGCCGCCACGCGCGGGTCAACGGACAGGGGCACAACAAAAAGGACTTTAAGCCAATGACCAACAAACCACGACCTCAGCTGCAACCTGGCGAAACCCGGGCCTACCCCGTATTGCCGCTGCGCGACATCGTGGTGTTCCCGCACATGATCGTCCCGCTCTTCGTCGGCCGTGAAAAGTCGATCAAGGCGCTGGAAGAGGTGATGCGCTCCGACACCTTCATTCTGCTGGCGACGCAGAAGAATGCCTCCGACGATGACCCGGCGACCGACGCGATCTTCGAGACCGGTACGCTGGCGAGCGTGTTGCAACTGCTCAAGCTGCCCGACAACACCGTCAAGGTGCTGGTCGAGGGCGCGACGCGCGCCAAGGTCCTCAAATACACCGATCGCAGCGACTACTACGAGGCCGACGCCACCGTGCTTGCCGACGACATGGGCGAGCGCGTGGAGGCGGAAGCCATGGCGCGCTCGGTCGTCAACGAGTTCGAGAACTATGTGAAGCTCAACAAGAAAGTGTCGCCGGAAGTGGTCCAGGTGATCCAGCAGATCGAGGACTACGCCAAGCTCGCCGACACCGTCGCTTCGCATCTGGCGGTCAAGATTCCCGACAAGCAGGATATTCTGGAGACGCCCTCCGTCACCCAGCGCCTGGAAAAGGTGCTCGGCCTGATGGAGAGCGAAATCTCGGTCTTGCAGGTGGAAAAGCGCATCCGCACCCGCGTCAAGCGGCAGATGGAGAAGACCCAGCGCGAGTACTACCTCAACGAGCAGATGAAGGCGATCCAGAAAGAGCTCGGCGACGAGGAAGGCAAGGACGAGCTCGCCGAACTGGAAGAGAAGATCAAGAAGACCAAGCTTTCCAAGGAGGCCCGCGAGAAGGCCACCCACGAGCTCAAGAAGCTGCGGCAGATGTCGCCGATGTCGGCGGAAGCCACCGTCGTGCGCAACTATCTCGACTGGCTGCTTTCGATCCCGTGGAACAAGAAGAGCAAGGTCAAGAAGGATCTGATCGGCGCCGAGAAGATTCTCAACGACGATCACTATGGCCTGGAGAAGGTCAAGGAACGCATCGTCGAGTATCTCGCCGTGCAGCAACGCGCCAACAAGCTGACCGGGCCGATCCTGTGCCTGGTCGGTCCTCCCGGCGTGGGCAAGACCTCGCTTGGCAAGTCGATCGCTCGCGCGACTGGCCGTGAGTTCGTGCGCGTGTCGCTCGGCGGCGTGCGTGACGAGGCCGAGATCCGCGGGCACCGGCGCACCTATATCGGCTCCATGCCCGGCAAGATCATCCAGTCGATGCGCAAGGCGAAGACCTCGAACCCGCTGTTCCTGCTCGACGAGGTCGACAAGATGGGCGCCGATTTCCGCGGCGATCCGTCGTCGGCTTTGCTCGAGGTGCTCGATCCGGAGCAGAACCACACGTTCAACGACCACTATCTTGAGGTCGACTACGATCTGTCGAACGTGATGTTCATCACCACGGCGAATACGCTCAATATTCCGCCGCCGTTGATGGACCGCATGGAGATCATCCGTATCGCCGGCTACACCGAGGATGAAAAGGTCGAGATCGCGCGCAAGCACCTGATTCCGCACGCGATCGCCAAGCACGGCCTCGACGCCAAGGAATGGTCGATCGACGACGATGCGCTGCTGCTCATCATCCGGCGCTACACGCGGGAAGCGGGCGTGCGCAACCTCGAGCGCGAACTGTCGACCCTGATCCGCAAGGCGGTGAAGGAGCTGATGACTTCTAAAAAGAAGTCGATTGCCGTTACCGCGGCAAGCGTCGGCGACTACATCGGTGTGCCGAAGTTCCGCTACGGCGAGATCGAGGCCGAGGACCTGGTCGGCATGGTCACAGGACTTGCCTGGACCGACGTGGGCGGCGAGTTGCTCACCATCGAAGGCGTCATGATGCCCGGCAAGGGCAAAATGACCGTCACAGGCAATCTGCGTGATGTGATGAAGGAGTCGATCTCGGCGGCGGCCTCTTACGTCCGCTCGCGTGCGGTCGCCTTCGGCATCGAGCCACCCCTTTTCGACAAGCGCGACATCCACGTGCACGTGCCGGAAGGCGCGACGCCAAAGGATGGTCCTTCGGCCGGCGTTGCCATGGTGACCGCCATCGTTTCGGTGATGACCGGCATTCCGGTGCGCCGCGACGTCGCCATGACCGGCGAAATCACGCTGCGCGGCCGTGTGCTGCCGATCGGCGGCTTGAAGGAGAAGCTGCTGGCCGCCTCGCGCGGCGGTATGAAGACCGTCCTGATCCCGGAGGAGAATGCCAAGGACCTGGTGGAAATCTCCGAATCGATCAAGAAGGGTCTGGAGATCGTCCCGGTCACGCGCATGGACGAGGTGATTGCCCGCGCGCTCGTGCGCAAGCCCGAGCCGATCGAATGGGACGAGGCGAGCGCCAAGCTCGCCGCCGAAGCCGCCGCGGCCGAACCCGCGGGCGAGGAGGATGGCTCCGGGCTGACCGCGCACTAGGCGGGAAAGCCGCAGGCTAAAACTGGAAACGGCGCCGCGCGGCGCCGTTTTCGGTTTGGGGAAGCCTGGTGGGCGGTGACGGACTCGAACCGCCGACATCCTGCGTGTAAAGCAGGCGCTCTACCAGCTGAGCTAACCGCCCGTCTGCCGCTCAATATCGTCGGATTGCAGGGCTGCGCAAGAGCGCCAGCGGCCTACGCAACAAGAGCGTCAGCGGCCTACGCAACGAGGGCGTCGGCGGCCAACGCAAATCGACAGGCCGCGAGCTTGGCCAGCTCGCAGCCTGCCGATATTTCCCCGGAGGGTCCGGCTTCCGCCTGGCTCAGACCGCCTCTTTCAATTCCTTGGAGGCGCGGAAGGCAACCTTTTTGCTCGCCTTGATCTGGATCGCTTCGCCCGTGGCCGGATTGCGGCCCATGCGCGCGGCGCGCTTGCGCACTTGCAGGATGCCGAGGCCGCCGATGCGGATACGCTCGCCCTTCTTCAGGTGCTTGACGATATTGCCGACGAAATCGCCGAGTACGGCTTCCGCTTGCTTCTTCGACATTTCATGTTGTTCCGCGAGTGCCGCAGCCAAATGCTTCAACGTGACGGTTGGCGGCGTGGGAGCTTTTCCAGGAACCATTGCCATCTTAGGACCCTCCTCGTGAATCCGTGAGCTTGGCGGAGCGCCAAACACCTCGCCCGCATAGACGATTCGGGGGCGGTCTGACCATCGATTCTTCGCGGTAAATAAGGCTTTTTCGCAATTTCCCGGGGTAAGGCGGCGTTTACCTTGACTACGGGGCAGGCTGCCTTTACGTCCTGCCAGCGCCCGCGGGGGCGTAGCTCAGTTGGTTAGAGCGCTGCCCTGTCACGGCAGAGGCCGCGGGTTCGAGTCCCGTCGCTCCCGCCATTTTATCAATGAGTTAGCCGGAGTTTGGCGACGCAGAACCGGCGCGTCGGGGCGAGGAAATCCATGCCCATAGAAGCCCCGATCCTCGGCGTGCGAGCGCTGTTCTTCGACGTGTTCGGCTCCATGGTCGACTGGCGATCCTCGGTCGCCCGCGAAGCCGACCGCATCCTCGGCGCCCTCGGCTATGAACTCGACTGGCTGGCTTTGGCCGATGCCTGGCGCGGCGAATACCAGCCCGGGATGGAACAGGTGCGCGCCGGACGGCAGCCCTTCGCCAAGCTCGACGTGCTGCACCGGCAGGGCCTGCAACGGCTGTTGCCGCGCTTCGGATTACAGAACCTGTCGGATGAAGTCTTGGACGATCTCACGCGCGTATGGCACCGGCTCGATGCATGGCCGGACGTGGCGGCAGCCCTGGCGCGGCTCAAACGGAAATTCTGGCTGGCGCCGGTGTCGAACGGCAACATTTCCCTGATGGTCGATCTCGCCCGCCGCAACAATTTTCCCTGGGACGCCATTCTCGGCGCCGAAATCGCGCGCGACTACAAACGCAAGCCGGGCGTTTATCTCGCCGCCTGCGCCGCCTTCGATCTCGAGCCCGCGCAATGCATGATGGTGGCTGCGCACAGCGACGATCTTGCCGCCGCGGCGGCGTTGGGCTTGCGCACCGCGCATACCGCGCGCGTCAACGAATATGGGCCGAACACCGGCGAAGCCGCGCCGACCGTCAAGACCGATTTCGCGGCGAAGAATTTGGCTGACCTCGCGGACAAGCTCGGGGCGTGAGCGTCATCCCCGTCAGCCGCGATAGATCGGTGCCGGCTGCGCGAAGAACTGCGCCAGGATGTGGTAGACCAGCATGTAATTCTTCTGCTGGAAGCTCGCGTGCGAAATGCCGGCCATGACCGAGAACTGCTTGTCGGGATTGGGCAGCCTGGCGAAAAATTTCAGCAAATCTTCCATCGACGCGATGCCGTCCCACTGTCCGCGCATGATCAGCGTCGGCACCGTGATCTTTTCCGGATCGACCACCGGCAGCTTCGCGCACATGTCGACATAGGTTCCCGTCGGCACCGAGGAGTCGAGCGCCGTCACCGCGTCGGCGAAAGCGTTGATGACTTTCTCCTCGGCGGTGCCGGGATGATCGCGGTCGAAAATCGAGTGAATGAACGCCTTGTCGATCGGCCTGCGGTTCTTGGCCATGAACTCGGGCAGCTTCTTGCGGCGCTGTTCGAGGGTAGGGGAGCCTTCGCCGGTCCACACCATGGCATCTAGCGCCAGGCGCGCCACCATCTCCGGATGCCGCTCGGCAAACATCGCCGCGCGCAGCGCGCCCGACGATATGCCGTAGACCAGGAACGGCCGCTTGCCGCGCAGCTTCTGGATATAGCGCGCGGCGGCAAGGCAGTCGTCGGCGCCTTGCGAAATCGGCGCGTTGTTGTCGCGGTCCTTGGTCGAGCGGCCATAGCCTTCCATGTCGACCGACCAGCAGTCGTAGCCAAGGCGGGCGAAGTGATCCATCGCCGAAGAATCCGGGCGACCGGGCACCTGCAGGTCGAAGGTCGGCTGCGAGGCCATGGACGAGCCGTGCACGAATAAAATGGTGCCGATGCTTTTTGCCGGATCGCCGGCGCTTTTTTCCCACAGGAACAGCTTCACGCCGCCGTCCTTGCTGGTCCAATGCTCTTCGCCTTTGATCGGCACCGTCATTTCATTCATCGCGCACCTGTCCCCTTAGAGATGGATCAATTGATTGCCGGAATGTGGTTGGCCTTGATGATGTCGGCCCACTTGGCCACTTCGGATTGCATGAACGCCTTGAACTGCGGTTGCGTCATGACGACGGGGGTCGCGCCGGTCTTTTCCCAGGCCGCCTTGATGTCCGGCCGCGACACGATCTTGGTAATTTCGCTGTTGAGTTTTTCGACGATCGGCTGCGGCGTGCCGGCCGGCGCCATGAAACCGACCCACAGGGTCGCGCGAAAACCCGGCACGCCGGCTTGCGCGATGGTCGGCACGTCCGGCAGGATCGGCGAGCGAACCGTGCCGCTGGTGCCCATGGCGCGCACTTTGCCGGCCTTGATCATTGCCGCCATCGTCGGGACGCTGTCGAACAGCATCTGGATCTGCCCGCTCAGGATATCGGTGCGCATGCCGGTCGAGCCCTTGTATGGCACGTGCACGATGTCGATGCCGGTGAGATGCTTCAACAACTCGGCGGCCATGTGATAGTTCGAGCCGGGGCCGGACGAGCCGAAATTGAGCGTGCCCGGTCTGGCGCGGGCGAGCGCCAGCAACTCCTGCAAATTCTTCGCCGGCACGGACGGGTGCACCACCAGCACGAGGTCGCTGTCGATCAGCGGCGCGATCGGAACGAGATCGCGCATGAGGTGATAGGGCTTCTTGCTGTAGAGCGTTTCGTTGACGGTCTGCGTCCCGGACACCATCAGCAGCGTATATCCGTCGGGGGAAGCCTTTGCGACCAGGTCGGTACCGATGGTGGTGCCGGCGCCGGGACGGTTCTCGATGATGAAAGTCTGGTGCAGCGACTTGCGCAGCTCCTCCGCGATGGCGCGGGTATAGACGTCGGTCGGCCCGCCGGCGCCGAAGGGGGCGATGATTCTCACCGGCCGCGAGGGGTAGTCGTCGGCGCGGCTGGGCAGCGGCCCGGCCGCGACGGCGGCCGCCAGCGCGAGCAGCGCCGCGCCATGGCGCAAAATCGTCATGCCTTTTGCCGTCATGCGTTTCTTCCCGGTTATCCACGTCCGCGGGCCGCCCGCGGCGACTATCGAGGTCGGCTTGCGGCCCTGTCAATCCGGCGAATTCGCGCGCGCGGCCAATCCGTTGTGATCGTATATGGATGCCGCGGAATGTCGTCTTGCCACTCATTGTGCACTGCGCTAAGCCTCAATCGCTCCCGACCTTGAAGCTGTTCCAGATACGGCGCGGGCTTTTTTGAGCGGGGCGCACCGGCTCCTATTCGGGCGCCGACGAGTTCCGGACAGGCACGTGCCGGATTGGGCGCAGGGGCTTTATGCAGGGGTCGCCATGAGCGGATTGCTGCTGACATACCTGCCTCTGGTCGTCTTCATCGCGGTCGCGCTGGCCATCGGGCTCGTCCTGCTGATCGCGCCCTTCATCGTCGCCTACCAGCAGCCCGATCCGGAAAAACTCTCCGCCTATGAATGCGGGTTCAACGCCTTTGACGACGCGCGCATGAAGTTCGACGTGCGCTTCTATCTGGTTGCCATCCTTTTCATCATTTTCGACCTCGAAGTGAGCTTCCTGTTCCCCTGGGCGGTGGCGTTCCGCAAGATCGGGCTGTTCGGCTTCTGGACGATGATGGTTTTCCTTGGCGTCCTCACCATCGGCTTCATATATGAGTGGAAGAAGGGGGCGCTGGAATGGGATTGATGGCGCCATGACGCTTGTCGCACCCGCGCCGAAGGGAGTGCTCGATCCGCGCACCGGCAAGCCGGCCGGCGCGGACGATGAATTTTTCGCGGGCGTGAGCAATGAGCTCGCCGACAAGGGCTTTCTGGTCACCGCGGTCGACGACCTGATCACCTGGGCGCGCACCGGCTCGCTGATGTGGATGACCTTCGGGCTCGCCTGCTGCGCCGTCGAGATGATGCACATGGCGATGGCGCGCTACGACGGCGAGCGTTTCGGCTTTGCCCCGCGCGCCTCGCCGCGCCAGTCCGACGTGATGATCGTCGCCGGCACGCTGACCAACAAGATGGCGCCGGCGCTGCGCAAGGTCTACGACCAGATGCCGGAGCCGCGCTACGTCATCTCGATGGGCTCGTGCGCCAACGGCGGCGGCTACTATCATTACTCCTACTCGGTGGTGCGCGGCTGCGACCGCGTCGTGCCGGTCGATATCTACGTGCCGGGCTGTCCGCCGACCGCCGAGGCACTGCTGTACGGCATCCTGCTGCTGCAGAAGAAGATCCGCCGCACCGGCACGATCGAGCGTTGAGCGGGGTCTGCGGATGGACGAAATGCTCGACAGGCTCGGGGCCACCATCAAGAATGCGATGGGCGCCTCGGTCACCGGCTACACGGTCGCTCACGGCGAGCTGACGGTGACGGCCGTATCCGCCGACATGGTGAAGGTCGCCACCTTCCTGCGCGACGACGCGGCCTGCCAGTTCATCAACATCATCGACGCCACCGCGGTCGACTGGCCGGGCCGCGAGCAGCGCTTCGATGTGGTCTATCATTTTCTCTCGCCGCGGCTCAATCAGCGCATCCGCCTGAAGACCATGACCGACGAGGTGACGCCGGTGCCCTCGCTGATCGACGTCTTCAAGGGCGCCGACTGGTACGAACGCGAGGCCTTCGATCTTTATGGCGTGCTGTTCACCGGTCATCCGGACATGCGGCGCCTGCTCACCGATTACGGCTTCGAAGGGCATCCGCTGCGCAAGGATTTCCCGCTCACCGGATTTGTCGAGGTGCGCTACGACGACGAGCAAAAGCGCGTGGTCTACGACAAGGTGAAGCTGGCGCAAGAATTCCGCACCTTCGATTTCCTCTCGCCCTGGGAAGGCACCGATTACGTGCTGCCGGGCGACGAGAAGGCGAAGGCCGAAGGCAAAGGGTCTTGACGTAAAATGGCGGAAAACGCGCTACGAAACTTCACCGTCAATTTCGGACCGCAGCATCCGGCCGCGCACGGCGTGCTGCGCCTGGTGCTCGAGCTCGACGGCGAAGTCGTCGAGCGCGTCGATCCGCATATCGGATTGCTCCACCGCGGCACCGAGAAGCTGATCGAATACAAGACCTACATGCAGGCGATCCCGTATTTCGACCGGCTCGACTATGTCGCGCCGATGAATCAAGAGCACGCCTTCTGCCTCGCGGCCGAGAAGTTGCTGCGCCTCCAGTTGCCCAAGCGCGGCCAGCTCATTCGCGTGCTGTTTTGCGAAATCGGGCGGCTCCTGTCGCACAACCTCAACATCACCACGCAGGCGCTCGATATCGGCGCGCTCACCCCGCCGCTGTGGGGGTTCGAGGAACGCGAGAAGATGATGGCGTTCTACGAGCGCGCCTCGGGCGCGCGGCTACACGCCGCCTATTTTCGCGTCGGCGGCGTGCACCAGGACATCCCGAACCAGCTCGTCGACGACATCGAGGCGTTTTGCGACCCGTATTTGAAATTCTGCGACGACCTCGAGGGCCTGCTCAGCGAAAACCGCATCTTCAAGCAGCGCACCGTCGGCATCGGGATCGTCGATCTGCCCGAGGCCTGGAATCGCGGCTTCTCCGGCGTGATGGTGCGCGGCTCGGGCGCGGCCTGGGACCTGCGCAAGGCGCAGCCTTACGAGTGCTATACGGAGATGGATTTCGACATTCCGGTCGGCAAGTTCGGCGACAGTTATGACCGCTACTGCGTGCGCGTCGAAGAAATGCGCCAGTCCGTGAAAATCATGCGGCAATGCTGCGAGAAGCTGCGCAGCCCCGAAGGGCAGGGCCGCGTTTCGGTCGACGACGGCAAGATCGTGCCGCCCAGGCGCTCCGAAATGAAGCGCTCCATGGAAGCGCTGATCCAGCACTTCAAGCTCTATACCGAAGGCTTCCATGTGCCGGCCGGCGAGGTCTATGTCGCCGTCGAGGCGCCCAAGGGCGAGTTCGGCGTCTACCTCATCGCCGACGGCACCAACAAACCGTACAAATGCAAAATCCGTGCGCCCGGCTTTGCGCATATGGGCGCCATGGATTTCATGTGCCGCGGCCACATGCTGGCCGACGTGTCCTGCATCATGGGCACGCTCGACATCGTGTTCGGGGAGATCGACCGATGAGCGTGCGCCGTCTCGCCCCGCCGGACATGCAGCCGAAGGATTTTTCCTTCAGCAAGGAGAACCTCGCCTGGGCCAGGCAGCAGATCGCCAAATATCCGGAAGGGCGCCAGCAGTCGGCGATCATCCCGCTGCTGTGGCGGGCGCAGGAGCAGGCCGGCGGCTGGCTGCCGGAAGCGGCGATCCGCCACGTCAGCGAGTTCCTCGGCATGGCGCACATTCGCGGGCTGGAAATCGCGACGTTCTACACGATGTTCAATCTGGTGCCGGTCGGCAAAGTCCACGTCCAGTTCTGCGGCACGACGCCGTGCCGGCTGCGCGGCGCCGACGCGATCGAAAAGGTCTGCCGCGCCCGCATCGGCGAGCAGGGCGAGGTGACCAAAGACGGCAAGTTCTCCTGGGTCGAGGTCGAGTGTCTCGGCGCCTGCGTCAACGCGCCGATGGTGCAGATCGGTTCGGACTATTACGAGGACCTGACGGCGGAAAGCTTCGGCAGGATTCTCGACGACCTTGCCGCGGGCAAGAAACCCAAGCCCGGCCCGCAGATCGACCGGCAGCTTTCCGAGCCGGTCGGCGGGGCCACGACGCTCACCGATCCATCGCTCTACGCGGCGCGGAAATAAGCCCATGCTCGCCGACAAGGACCGCATCTTCCGCAATCTCTACGGCCGCCACGACTGGGGCCTCAAAGGCGCGCGCGCGCGCGGCGCCTGGGACGGCACCAAGGCGATCCTCGACAAGGGACGCGAAGCGATCGTCAACGACGTCAAGGCGTCGGGCTTGCGCGGCCGCGGCGGCGCCGGCTTCCCGACCGGCCTGAAATGGTCGTTCATGCCCAAGACGCTGGGTGAGCGGCCGCATTATCTCGTGGTCAATGCCGACGAATCCGAGCCCGGCACCTGCAAGGACCGCGAGATCATGCGGCACGATCCGCATCTCCTGATCGAGGGCTGCCTCATCGCTGGCTGCGCCATGGCCGTGCACACCGGTTACATCTATATCCGCGGCGAGTTCATCAGGGAGCGCGAGCGGCTGCAGGCGGCGATCGACCAGGCCTACGAGGCCAAACTGATCGGTAAAAACAACGCGCACGGCTGGGATTTCGACCTCGTGCTGCACCACGGCGCCGGCGCCTATATCTGCGGGGAAGAAACCGCGCTGCTCGAAAGCCTCGAAGGCAAGAAGGGCCAGCCGCGCCTGAAGCCGCCGTTCCCGGCCAATGTCGGGCTCTACGGCTGCCCGACCACGGTGCAGAACGTCGAGTCGATCGCCGCGGTGCCCGACATCATGCGGCGCGGCCCGGCCTGGTTTGCCGGCATCGGCCGTCCCAACAATACCGGCACCAAGCTGTTCTGCATTTCCGGCCACGTCGAGCGCCCTTGCAATGTCGAAGAGGCGATGGGCATTCCGCTGCGCGAATTGCTCGACAAACACGCCGGCGGCGTGCGCGGGGGCTGGGACAATCTGCTCGCGGTGATCCCCGGCGGCTCGTCCATGCCGCTCGTCCCCGCCGGCCCCGAGCAGGCGGACACGCTGCTCATGGATTTCGACGGCTGCCGCGACAAGAAATCGGCGCTCGGCACCGCCGCGGTGATCGTGATGGACAAGTCGACCGACATCGTGCGCGCCATGGCGCGCATCTCCTATTTCTACAAGCACGAAAGCTGCGGCCAATGCACGCCCTGCCGCGAGGGCATGGGCTGGATGTGGCGCGTGCTCACGCGCATGGCGGAAGGCCGCGCGCAGAAGCGCGAAATCGACATGCTGATGCAGGTGACGACCCAGATCGAGGGGCACACGATCTGCGCCTTCGGCGACGGCGCCGCCTGGCCGGTGCAGGGCCTGCTGCGCCATTTCCGCCCCGAGATCGAACGGCGCATCGACGACTATACGCGCAACGCCGACGCGCACGGCGCGGTGCGCGAGGCGGCGGAGTAGGCGATGACGCAAGCCCGCCATCTCGCCCAGTTCAACATCGCGCGGATCAGGTATCCGCTCGACGATCCGCGCATGAAGGAATTCGTCGACAATGTCGCGCGCATCAACGGGCTGGCCGACCAGATCGAGGGCTTCGTCTGGCGGCTGCAAGACGAGAGCGGCAATGCGATGGGCATGTCCGTGTATGGCGATCCGACCATCCTGCCGAACCTGACGGTGTGGGAAAACGTGGCGGCGCTGGAACGCTTCGTCTTCAAGACCGCGCACAGCCGTTTCTATCGCCGCCGCGAGGAATGGTTCGCGCCGACTGGGCCGACGCTGGCGATGTGGTGGGTCGAGCCGGGCGCGCGTCCGGGCCTGCAAGAGGGCGTCGCGCGCCTCGACCATCTCAAATTGCATGGGCCGAGCGAATTCGCCTTCGGCTGGGAGAGTCTTCCCGAAGCGCAATCCTGGAAAGCGGCGCGTTGCGCGCGCCCGAGCGAGCACGCGGCATGACCAAACTGATCGTCGACGGCAAAGAGATCGACGTTCCGCCGGAGTTCACGCTGCTCCAGGCCTGCGAAACCGCGGGCGCGGAAATTCCGCGCTTCTGCTTCCACGAGCGGCTGTCGATCGCCGGCAATTGCCGCATGTGCCTGATCGAGGTGCAGGGCATCCCGAAGCCGCAGGCCTCCTGCGCCATGGGCGTGAAAGACCTTGCCCCCAACAAGGACGGCACGCCGAAGCAGCTCTTTACGAAGACGCCGATGGTGAAGAAGGCGCGCGAAGGCGTCATGGAATTTCTGCTCATCAACCATCCGCTCGATTGCCCGATCTGCGACCAGGGCGGGGAATGCGACCTGCAGGATCAGGCCATGGCCTACGGCGTGGACGCGTCCCGCTACGCCGAGAACAAGCGCGCGGTCGAGAACAAATATATCGGCGCGCTGGTCAAGACGATCATGACGCGCTGCATCCACTGCACGCGCTGCGTCCGCTTCGCGACCGAAGTTGCCGGCGTTCCGGAACTCGGCGCCATCGGGCGCGGCGAAGACATGGAGATCACCACCTATCTCGAGCAGGCGATGACCTCGGAGCTGCAAAGCAACGTGGTCGATCTCTGCCCGGTCGGCGCGCTCACCTCCAAGCCTTATGCTTTCGCGGCGCGGCCCTGGGAACTCAACAAGACCCAGTCGGTCGACGTGATGGACGCGCTCGGTTCCGCCATCCGCATCGACACGCGCGGGCGCGAAGTGATGCGCATCCTGCCGCGCACCAATGACGACGTGAACGAGGAATGGATTTCCGACAAAACCCGCCACGTGGTCGACGGCCTGCGCACGCAACGGCTCGATCAACCCTATCTGCGGGTCAACGGCCGCTTGCAGCCGGCCACATGGAAGGAGGCGTTTGCGGCCATCGCCGGCAGATTGAAGGCGGCCGACGGCAAACGCATCGGCGCGATCGCCGGCGATCTTGCCGGCGTTGAGGAAATGTACGCGCTCAAGGATCTGATGGGCCGTCTCGGCAGCGCCAATATAGACGCCCGCCAGGACGGCGCGGCGCTCGATGCGGCCTCCGGCCGCGCCAGCTATTTGTTCAACGCCACCATCGCCGGTATCGAGCGCGCCGATGCGCTGTTGATCGTCGGCTCCAATCCGCGCCGCGAGGCGGCCGTGCTCAATGCGCGCATCCGCAAGCGCTGGCGGGCCGGCCATTTCCCGGTCGGGTTGATCGGAGAAAAGGCCGATCTGACATACACTTACGAGTATCTTGGAGCCGGCCCCGAAAGCCTCGCCGGACTGGCCAAGAGCAAATTCGCCGAGGCGCTGAAGGCGGCCGAGCGGCCGCTCATCCTGCTCGGCGCCGGTGCGCTGGCGCGCAAGGACGGTGCGGCGATTGCCTCGCTCGCCGCCAAGGCGGCGCTCGAATTCGGCGCGGTCAAGGATGGCTGGAACGGGTATTGCGTGCTGCAAAGTGCGGCGTCCCGCGTCGGTGCGCTCGATCTTGGCTTCGTGCCGGGCGTGGGCGGATTGAATGCCGCGCAGATGGCGCAAGCAGGGGTCGAGGTTCTGTTCCTGCTCGGCGCCGACGAGATCGAGGTCGCACCCGGCGCCTTCGTCGTCTATATCGGCACGCACGGCGACCGCGGCGCGCATCGCGCGGACGTGATCCTGCCGGGCGCTACCTATACGGAAAAATCGGCGATCTACGTCAACACTGAAGGCCGTGTGCAGATGACCTCACGCGCGGCGTTTCCGCCGGGCGATGCGCGCGAGGATTGGTCGATCCTGCGCGCGCTGTCGGGCGTGCTCGGCCACACGCTGCCCTATGATTCGCTGGCGCAACTGCGCCGGGCGCTGTTTGCCGCATACCCGCATTTCATGCGCCTCGACCAGATCGCCTCCGGCGACGCCGCCGATATCGAAAAGCTCGCCCGGCGCGGCGGCGCGGCCGACAAGGCGGGGCTGCATTCCGCGGTCGCCGAATTCTATCTCAGCAATCCGATTGCGCGCGCATCCGCGACCATGGCCGAGTGCTCGGCGCTCGCCAATGCGGCGGCCAAGACGGCGGCGGAGTAGCTGGCATGGACATGACCGTGAGCGGATTTTTCTTCACCTATGTCTGGCCGCTGATCGTCATCCTGGCGGAATCCGTCCTGCTGCTGGTGATCCTGCTGATCGCCGTCGCCTATGTCATTTACGCCGACCGCAAGATCTGGGCGGCGGTACAAATGCGGCGCGGCCCCAACGTGGTCGGACCCTGGGGCCTGTTGCAGTCCTTCGCCGATATCCTGAAATTCGTGCTCAAGGAGCCGACCATCCCGGCCGGCGCCAACAAGGGCGTGTTTCTGCTGGCGCCGCTCGTCTCCACGGTGCTGGCGTTCGCCGCCTGGGCGGTGATCCCGGTCAATGTCGGCTGGGCCATCGCCGACATCAATGTCGGCGTCCTCTACATTTTCGCAATCTCGTCGCTGATGGTCTACGGCATCATCATGGCGGGCTGGGCGTCGAACTCGAAGTATCCGTTCCTTTCCGCGCTGCGCGCGGCCGCGCAAATGGTGTCGTATGAGGTCTCCATCGGCTTCGTCATCATCACCGTGCTGTTGTGCGCGGGCTCGCTCAATCTCACGGCCATCGTCTTGGCGCAGCAGAGCGGGCTTGCCAATCTCGTCGGCCTGCCGTGGCTCGGTTTGCTGAACTGGTACTGGCTGCCGCTGTTCCCGATGTTCATCATCTTCTTCGTCTCGGCGCTGGCGGAGACCAACCGGCCGCCGTTCGATCTGGCCGAAGCGGAGTCGGAACTGGTCGCCGGCTTCATGGTGGAATACGCCTCGACGCCCTACGTCTTGTTCATGCTCGGGGAATACGTGGCGATCTGCACCATGTGCGCCATGGGCACGATCTTCTTCCTCGGCGGCTGGCTACCGCCGTTTAACGTTCCGCCGTTCACCTGGGTGCCCGGCGTCATCTGGTTCGTGCTCAAGGCGTCGTTCCTGTTTTTCATGTTCGCCATGGTCAAGTCGATCGTGCCGCGCTACCGCTACGATCAGCTGATGCGGCTCGGCTGGAAGGTGTTCCTGCCGCTGTCGCTGGCCATGGTGGCCATTGTCGCCGCCGTGCTGCAATACGGCTGGGCGGCGCCAAAGTGAGGATGCGATGAGACTGGATCGCGCGGCCAAAGGTCTGTTCCTGCTGGAATTCGTGACCGCCACGATTCTGGGCCTGCGTTATTTCTTCGGCCCCAAGGCGACACTCAACTACCCGCACGAAAAGGGGCCGCTCTCGCCGCGCTTCCGCGGCGAGCACGCACAGCGCCGCTATCCCAACGGCGAGGAACGCTGCATCGCCTGCAAGCTGTGCGAGGCGATCTGTCCGGCGCAGGCGATCACCATCGAGGCCGGTCCGCGCCGCAACGACGGAACGCGGCGCACGACGCGCTACGACATCGACATGGTCAAATGCATCTATTGCGGGCTGTGCCAGGAGGCCTGTCCGGTCGACGCCATCGTCGAGGGGCCGAATTTCGAATTCGCCACCGAGACGCGCGAGGAACTCTATTACGACAAGGAGCGGTTGCTCGCCAACGGCGACCGCTGGGAACGCGAGATCGCCAAGAACATGGCGCTCGACGCGCCGTACAGGTGAGCCGATGATCGTGGCTGCGTTGTTTTTCTACCTGTTCGGCGGACTTTGCGTGGCGAGCGCCGTCATGGTGATCGCGGCGAAGAACCCCGTGCATTCGGTACTGTTCCTCATCCTCGCCTTCGTCAACGCGGCCGGGCTGTTCGTGCTGCTGGGCGCCGAATTCCTCGCCATGATTTTGATCGTTGTTTATGTCGGCGCCGTCGCCGTGCTGTTCCTGTTCGTGGTGATGATGCTCGACGTGGATTTCGCCGAGCTCAAGCAGGGCCTGCTGCAATATCTGCCGGTCGGCATGCTGATCGGCGGCATTTTCCTCGCCGAACTGCTGCTTGTGGTCGGCGCCTGGGCGATCGGACCCGGCGTGCCGCAGGCTATTGCGGCGCCGATTGCGCCGAACGTACCGAACATCGAGGCGATCGGCCTCGTGCTGTACACGCGCTACGTCTATTTCTTCGAAGCCGCCGGGCTGATCCTGCTGATTTCCATGGTGGGCGCTATCGTGCTCACGTTGCAGCACCGGGTTCGCGTGCGGCGGCAGAATATCCCGGAACAGGTGGCGCGCCGGCCGGCGACGGCGGTGCAGGTCCTCAAGGTCCGCTCGGGCGAGGGGCTGGGGAGCAACACATGACCATCGGCCTCGGACATTATCTCGCGGTTGCCGCCATTCTGTTCACGCTCGGGATTTTCGGCATTTTCCTCAACCGCAAGAACGTCATCATTATCCTGATGTCGATCGAGCTGATCCTGCTCGCTGTCAACATCAACCTGGTCGCGTTTTCCAGCTATCTCGGCGACATCGTCGGTCAGATCTACGCGCTTTTCGTGCTCACTGTGGCGGCGGCGGAAGCGGCGATCGGTCTTGCCATTCTGGTCGTGTTCTATCGTAACCGCGGCTCGATCGCGGTCGAAGACATCAATTTGTTGAAAGGCTGACCGGGTCAATGTACCAGGCAATCGTTTTCTTACCGCTGCTCGGCGCCGTTCTGGCCGGCATGATCGCGATCGCCGGCGCGATGGCGCGCTTTCCCGGCGCGGGACCGCTGCCTAGCGAGGACGAGGGCGGGCACGGCGCCGCGCATGTCATTCATGCCGCGCATGGCGAGGCGGGCGCGCACGATGCGCACGGCCACGACGCGCACGCGCACGCGCATGAGCCGGCCGCCGCCGGCTCGCGCACGGCGGAACTGATCACCACCACGCTGCTGCTGATATCGATGATCCTGTCGTGGATCGCCTTCGTGCAGGTCGGCTTCGGCCAGCACGACGCGCGCGTGCCGGTCTTCGCCTGGATCGTTTCCGGCGATCTGAAGGTGGACTGGGCGCTGCGCATCGACACGCTCACCGCGGTGATGCTGGTGGTGGTGACGACGATCTCGGCGCTCGTGCACCTTTATTCCATCGGCTACATGGAGCAGGACCCGTACCGGCCGCGCTTCTTCGCTTATCTGTCGATCTTCACGTTCTTCATGCTGATGCTGGTGACGGCCGACAACCTGGTGCAGCTTTATTTCGGCTGGGAAGGGGTTGGGCTCGCGAGCTATCTCCTGATCGGCTTCTGGTATCACAAGCCGGAAGCAAACGCGGCGGCGATAAAGGCCTTCGTGGTCAACCGGGTCGGCGACTTCGGCTTTGGGCTCGGTATTTTCGCGCTGTTCATGCTGGTCGGCGCGGTCGATTTCGATACCGTGTTCGCGCAGGCCCCCGCGCTCGCCGGCAAGACCATTCCGTTCTTCGGCTGGCAGCCCGACGCGCTCACGCTCATCTGCCTGCTGCTGTTCATGGGCGCCATGGGAAAATCCGCCCAGTTCCTGCTGCACACCTGGCTGCCCGACGCCATGGAAGGCCCGACCCCGGTTTCTGCCCTGATCCATGCCGCCACCATGGTGACGGCCGGCGTGTTCATGGTGGCGCGGCTGTCGCCGCTGTTCGAGCTCGCCCCGAACGCGCAGGCCTTCGTCACGTTCATCGGCGCGACGACCGCGTTCTTCGCCGCCACCGTCGGCCTGGTGCAGAACGACATCAAGCGCGTCATCGCCTATTCGACCTGCTCGCAGCTCGGCTACATGTTCGTCGCCATGGGCGTCGGCGCCTATTCGGTCGGCATGTTCCATCTGTTCACGCACGCCTTCTTCAAGGCGCTGCTGTTCCTCGGCGCCGGCTCGGTGATCCACGCCATGCATCACGAGCAGGACATGCGCAACATGGGCGGGCTCAAGGACCGCATCCCCTATACCTATGTGGTGATGATCGTCGGCACGCTGGCGCTCACCGGCTTCCCGCTTACCGCCGGATATTTCTCCAAGGACGCCATCATCGAGGCGGCCTATGTCGGCCATAACCCGATGGCGCTTTACGGCTTTATCAGCACGGTCGGCGCGGCGCTGCTCACCTCGTTCTATTCGTGGCGTCTGATCTTCAAGACGTTCCACGGCGAACCGCACGACCGCCGGCACTGGAAGGACGCGCATGAGAGCCCGATGGTGATGCTCATCCCGCTCGGGGTCCTGGCCTTCGGCTCGGTCATGGCCGGGCTGCCGTTCAAGGAAATCTTCGCCGGTCACGAAGTCGAGGGCTTCTTCCGCGAGTCGCTCACCTTCGCCAAGACCAACAGCGTGCTCGAGGACATGCATCGCGTGCCGCTGGATATCGGCATTCTGCCGACGGTGATGATGGCGGTCGGTTTCGTCATCGCCTGGCATTTCTATATCCGCCGACCGGACATCCCAGTCGAACTCGCGCGCACGCACGAGCTGCTCTACAAGTTCCTGCTCAACAAATGGTACTTCGACGAGATTTATGACGCGATTTTCGTGCGCCCGACCAAGTGGCTCGGCCGCACGCTGTGGAAGAGCGGCGACGGCTGGCTGATCGACGGCTTCGGGCCGGACGGCGTGTCGGCCCGCGTGCTCGACGTCACCCGCAACGTGGTCCGGCTGCAAACCGGCTACCTCTATCACTACGCCTTCGCCATGCTGATCGGCGCTGCCGCGTTCATCACCTGGTTCATGTTCGCGGTGCACTAGCATGATCCCGAAAAGTGGAAACCGGTTTTCGGAAAAGGTCATGCGTAGAGAAAAACGATGAACATCAACTGGCCGATCCTGTCCGTCGTCACCTTCCTGCCGCTCTTCGGCGCGCTGCTGGTGATGTTGCTGTCGCACGGCAGCGACGGCCTCGGCAAAGGCACGGCGCGCTGGATCGCGCTGTGGGCGACGCTGGTCACGTTCGCCATTTCGCTGGTCATGGTGGCGCGGTTCGATCCGACCTCGCCGGAATTCCAGTTCGTCGAGAAATATCCCTGGCTCGGCATTTCCAACTACCACATGGGCGTCGACGGCATTTCGCTGCCCTTCGTGATCCTCACCACGGCGCTGATGCCGCTCTGCATCCTGGCAAGCTGGACGGTGATCCAGAGGCGCGTGAAGGAATACATGATCGCGTTTCTGGTGCTGGAAACGTTGATGATCGGCACGTTTTCAGCGCTCGATCTCGTGCTTTTCTATCTGTTCTTTGAAGGCGGCCTGATCCCGATGTTCCTCATCATCGGCGTCTGGGGCGGGCCGCGCCGGGTCTATGCCAGCTTCAAATTCTTCCTCTACACGCTGCTCGGCTCGGTGCTGATGCTGCTCGCCATCATGGCGATGTATTGGCAGGCGGGCACCACCGATATCGTGACGCTGCTGCATCACGGGTTCCCGTTCGGCCTGCAAAAGTGGGCCTTCCTTGCATTCCTTGCCTCCTTCGCCGTCAAGCTGCCGATGTGGCCGGTGCATACCTGGCTGCCCGACGCGCATGTCGAAGCGCCGACCGCAGGCTCGGTGATCCTTGCGGCCATCCTGCTGAAAATGGGCGGCTACGGTTTCCTGCGTTTCTCGCTGCCGATGTTTCCGGTCGCGAGCCACGATTTCGCGCCCATGATGTTCGCGCTGGCAGTGGTGGCCATCATCTACACCTCGCTGGTGGCGTTGATGCAGGAGGACGTGAAGAAGCTGATCGCCTATTCCTCGGTCGCGCACATGGGTTTCGTCACCATGGGAATTTTCGCCGCCACCGCGCAGGGTGTGGCCGGCGGCATCTTCCAGATGATCTCGCACGGCGTCGTCTCCGGCGCGCTGTTCCTCTGCGTCGGCGTGGTGTATGACCGCATGCACACGCGCGAGATCGCCTTCTATGGCGGGCTGGTCAACCGTATGCCGCTCTATGCCGCGGTGTTCATGGTGTTCACGCTTGCCAATGTCGGCCTGCCGGGCACCTCCGGCTTCATCGGCGAATTCCTGTCGCTGATCGGCACCTTCAAGATCAATACTGCGGTGGCGACCCTCGCCACCATTGGCGTCATCCTGTCGGCTGCCTATGCGCTGTGGCTCTACCGCAAGATGATCTTCGGCACGCTGAAGCCGGCGCTGGTCGGCATCAGGGATCTTGGCTGGCGCGAAACGCTGATTTTCACCCCGCTCGTTGCGCTCACCATCCTGCTTGGCGTTGCGCCGAAGCCGGTGCTCGACATGTCGGCGGCCTCCGTCGCCCAGTTGCTCGACGGCTACAAGCATGCCGTCGCCGCGGCGCAAACGCCGGTGAAAGACGCCGGGAATAGGCCCGCGCTGATCAGGATCGAGCGCGCTGTCATGCTGCCGCTGGGCGTCGTGCGATGAATCAGTCGCTCCAATATTTCCAGGGGCTGGCGCCCATCTTGCCGGAAGGCGTGCTCGCCGTGGGCGCCATGCTGATGCTGATGTTCGGCGTCGGCGCCTACCAGAGCCAGCGCAGCGCCGGCATCGTCAACGGCTTTTGCATCGGCGTGTTGGCGCTTGCGGCGTTTGTCCTCGTGATGCTGCCGCCCGGACGCGCCGTCCTGTTCGGCGGCAGTTTCGTGGTCGACGATTATGCGCGGTTCCTCAAACTGCTGGCGCTCGCCGGCTCGGGCGGCGCGCTGATGCTGTCGCTCAACTGGATGACGCTCGAACACCAGCAGAAATTCGAATACGGCGTGCTGTTCCTGCTCTCCACGCTCGGGATGATGATGCTGATCTCGGCCAACGACCTGATCGCGCTTTATCTCGGACTCGAAACCATGAGCCTGCCGCTCTATGTCGTGGCCGCCTCCAACCGCGAGAACGTGCGTTCGACCGAGGCGGGCCTGAAATATTTCGTCCTCGGGGCGCTGTCGTCGGGCATGCTGCTGTACGGTGCCTCGCTGATCTATGGCTTTACCGGCACCATCAATTTTGCCGGCATCGCCAGGGCGACCCAGACGGGCGCCAGCATCGGCCTCGTCTTCGGCCTGGTGTTCCTGTTCGTCGGTTTCTGCTTCAAGATTTCGGCGGTGCCGTTCCACATGTGGACGCCCGACGTCTATGAAGGCGCGCCGACGCCGGTCACCGCGTTCTTCGCCGCCGCGCCCAAGGTCGCCGGCATCGCCATCTTCGTGCGCGCGACCGTGGTTGCGTTTCCCGGCATCACCCACGAGTGGCAGCAGATCGTCGTGTTCGTGTCGATCGCCTCCATGGCGCTCGGCGCCTTCGCCGCCATCGGCCAGCGCAACATCAAGCGGCTGATGGCCTATTCCTCGATCGGCCATATGGGCTTCGCGCTGGTCGGGCTCGCCGCGGGCACGCCCGAAGGCGTGCAGGGCGTGCTCGTTTACATGGCGATCTATGTGGCGATGACGCTCGGCACCTTCGCGGTGATCCTCGCCATGCGGCGCGACGGCAAATATGTCGAAAACATTTCCGATCTCGGCGGGCTCGCGCGCACGCATCCGACGATGGCGTTCTTTCTCGCCATGCTGTTGTTCTCGCTCGCCGGGATTCCGCCGCTCGCCGGGTTTTTCGCGAAGTTCTATGTGTTCCTCGCCGCCATCAAGGCCGGGCTCTACGTGCTTGCGGTGATCGGCGTGCTGACCAGCGTGGTGGGCGCCTTCTACTATCTGACCATCGTCAAAATCATGTATTTCGACGAGCCGGTGAAAAGCTTCCAGGACATGCCCGGACTGCTGCGCCTTGTGCTCGCCGTCAGCGGGCTGATCAACATGCTGTTCTTCGCCTATCCGGGGCCCTTGCTCGGCGCGGCGACGGCGGCGGCGAAATCGTTGTTTTGATGCGCGTGAGCCGCGAATGCCGGGAGCGGCTGCCGGTGAGGGTCGCGCGCCACTGAGATGAACCGCGAAGCCACGGACCTGGCGGGGGTCCGGCACATTGCGCACGACACGCTCGGCTCGACCAATGCCGAGGCGATGGCGCTTGCGCGCGCGGGCGAGCGCGGCCCACTGTGGATCACGGCGGCGCGGCAAAGCGCCGGGCGCGGCCGGCTCGGGCGCGGCTGGGTATCCGAGCCCGGTAACCTCTACGCAAGCCTGCTGCTCAGCGATGCGGCGCCGCCCGACCGCGCCGCGGAATTGTCCTTTGTCGCAGCGCTCGCCGTGCGCGATGCCGTCGCCGCCGCAACGCCGGCGCTGGCGCCCCGGCTCAAGCTCAAATGGCCGAACGACCTGCTGCTCGCCGGCGGGAAGGTTGCCGGGATCCTGATTGAGGGAGAGACGACCCGCCAAGGCCCGGCGACGGTCGTCATCGGCATCGGCGTCAATTGCGCAAGTCACCCGGCGCAGGCTGCTTTTCCGGCAACCGACTTGCGCGCGCACGGCAGCGAGGCGAGCGCGCAAACTCTGCTCGCGCTTCTTTCCGCCGCCTTGCTTGCGCGCATCGCGCAATGGGACCGCGGCAAAGGGTTCTCCGCCATCCGCCGCGACTGGCTCGCCGCAGCCGAAGGACTAGGTCAGGCAATCCGCGTGAGCGACCGCTCGCGCGAGCGCAGCGGCCGCTTTTCCGGCCTCGATGAGCGCGGCCGCCTGTTGCTCGATCTGCCCGATGGCACGCGCGAAGTTATTTCCGCCGGCGATGTGTTTCCGCTTACGCTGCGCGCGGATCGGCACGATCCGTTGCCGCGGAGCTGAGCATGGCCGCGCCCGCGCAGGAACTGGTGTTTGCGCCGCTCGGCGGGGTGGGCGAGATCGGCATGAACCTGTCGGTCTATGGGCTCGGGCCGGAAGGCCGCAGGCAGTGGTTGGCGGTCGACCTCGGCGTCTCCTTTGCCACGGAGGAGCAGTTGCCCGGCGTCGACCTGATCCTGCCCGACGTCCGTTTTCTGGTGGAGCAACGCAAGAATGTCGCCGGCCTCGTGCTCACCCATGCGCACGAGGACCATTTCGGCGCGCTGATCGACCTATGGCCGCGGCTGAAGCTGCCGGTCTATGCCACGCCGTTTACCGCCGCGCTGCTCGAGGCCAAGCGCGCGAGCGAACCGGGCGCGCCGGAAATTCCGGTGACGGTGGTGCCGCTCGGCAGCCGTTTCAAAGTGGGCGCATTCGACGTTGAGATGGTGTCGATGGCGCATTCGATCCCGGAATCGAACGCGCTCATCATCCGCACGCCGGCCGGCAATGTGCTGCATACCGGCGACTGGAAGATCGATCCGACGCCGATCCTTGGCGACGTCACCGACGAAAGGAAGCTGCGCGCACTCGGCGACGAAGGTTGTCTCGCCCTGGTGGGGGACAGCACCAACGCCGTGCGCGAGGGCCGCTCGCCGTCGGAAAAGGACGTCGCCAGGACCATCGCCGAACTGATCGCGAATGCGCGCGGGCGCGTGGCGGTCACGACTTTTGCTTCCAACGTCGCGCGCCTGCGTTCGGTGATCGACGGCGCGCACGCCGCCGGACGCGAGGTGGTGGTGGTCGGCCGCGCCATGGAACGCGTGATCCAGGTCGCGCGCGAGACCGGCTATCTCGACGGCGTCGAGGGTCTCCGCCCGGTCGACGCCTATGGCTATCTGCCGCCGGGCAAGGTGGTGGCGCTGTGCACCGGCAGCCAGGGCGAGGCGCGCGCGGCGCTCGCGCGCATCGCCGAGGATCAGCATCCGGACGTGACGCTGACGCGCGGCGACACCGTGATATTTTCCGCCCGCACCATTCCCGGCAATGAAAAAGCGGTCGGCCGCGTCATCAACGGACTGATCGACCAGGGCATCACGGTCATCACCGACCGCAACGCGCTTGTGCATGTGTCGGGACACCCGCGCCGCGCCGAACTGGAGGAACTGATCGGCTGGGTGCGGCCGAAGGTCCTCATACCCGTGCACGGCGAGGCCCTGCACCTGGCCGAGCACGCTGCGCTTGCCCGCCGCTGCGGCGTCAAGGAGGTCGTGCAGTGCCGCAACGGCGATCTGGTGCGGCTCTCGCCGCCGGCCGGGATCATCGACGAAGTGCCGTCCGGGCGGCTCTACAAGGATGGCGCGCTGGTGGTCGAGGCCGACGCGCGCATGGTCGCCGACCGCCGGCGGCTGAGTTTCGCCGGCGCCGTGTCGGTTGCGCTGGCGATCACCGACAAGGGCGAATTGATCGACGATCCCTCGCTCGACCTGATCGGCATTCCGGAGCGCGACCGCGACGGCGGGCTCATCCATGAGGCGGTCAACGAGGCGGTGATCGGCACGCTGCAATCGCTGCCGCGCGGGCGCCGCCGCGATCCGGATGCGGTGGCGGAAGCCGTGCGCCGCGCCGTGCGCGCGGCGGTCGCCGAACGCTGGGGCAAAAAGCCGATGTGCCACGTGCACGTGTTGGCGGTATGATGGGTGTTGCCGGAGTTACGCGAGGAGAGCAATGATCGGTCGTCTCAATCACGTCGCCGTCGCCGTCAAGGACATCGCCAAGGCAACCGCGGTCTACCGCGATACGCTCGGCGCGGAAGTTTCCGCCAAGGTCGCGCAGCCGGATCACGGCGTCTCCACCGTGTTCATCAATTTGCCCAACACAAAGATCGAGCTGTTGGAGCCGCTGGGCGCGGGCTCGCCCATCGCCAAATTCCTCGAGAAAAATCCCGACGGCGGCATCCATCACGTCTGCTACGAGGTGCCCGACATCCGCGCCGCCCGCGATACGCTGAAAGCGCAAGGCGCGCGCGTGCTCGGCGACGGCGAACCCAAGATCGGCGCGCACGGCAAGCCGGTGCTGTTCCTGCATCCGAAGGACTTCTGCGGCACCTTGGTCGAACTCGAGCAGGCCTGAAGCGAAATGGCGATCGGCACCGTCATCGCGATCTATTTCATCATCTGGTGGGTGGTGCTGTTTGCGGTGTTGCCCTGGGGCGTGCACAGCCAGCAGGAGAGCGGCGAGGTGACGGCGGGCACCGATCCGGGCGCGCCGGCGGTGCACCGGGTCTGGCGCAAGCTCATTTGGACCACGATCATCGCCGCCGTCGTCTACGGCGCGCTCGCAGCGGCCTACCAGGACGACCTGATCCCGTTCGATTTCCTCAAGCGGATTTCCAATCCGCCGCATTCGTGACGCGGAAATCGGCAATCGACCGGCAATAAAAAAAATGAGCAGGGCACTGTGCCCTGCTCGTCGCAAAGTGAAGTCCTCATCCCCGGTTATTTTCGTTTGGTTCGGGGCAGCAGCGTTTTCCGCGCTGAGGACTTGGCTCCTCCCAAGACTTGGACCGCACGCCGGAGCCGGCTTTTTTCACGCCGGGTCTCCATTCACACGGATGCAGGAAACTAACCGATCGATGCGACGCTGTCACGACTATTCCGTCAGCGATCGATCGCGATCGGGGCGTCGAGCACGATTGGTGCAGCGCGGCCGTCAGCGATGATGACCCGGACCGTCCAGGCTCCGGGTTGCGGCAAGTCCAGCGCGTTCACTTCCCAGTTGCCGTCCGGCAGATGCGCCGCGTTACGCATAATTTTCAGGCCCGCACCCGGCGGTTCGAGCGTGAGCTCGACAGACTTTGCCGGGTATTCCGAGAAGTCATCGCGTAAAACGCGAATATGCGCATTGGCCGTTCCTGTGCGGCCCGGCTCGATGGTCACCTCGGCCATAGCCTCGCTGGTGTGGATGTGGACGAACGCGGCGTCGCCCGGGACGCGTGCCTGGATGCTGTGCGCATGGCCGCTCGGCGACAGGGTGCCCAGCGCGCCGACGAAAACGATCGCGCACAGGCCCAGTCCGGTTTCAGCCAGGCTGTTGCGTTGCAGCGCGCGCAGCGCGGTGGCCGCCGGCAGCTGCGGCATGAAGTGGAATCGGTTCGCGGTCGCGATCGCGACCATGGCGACGAACAGGCCGATCTTGAGCAGCACCAGGCGGCCATAGTCCGTCGTTACCAGGTCGCGCGGGCCGCCCATCAGGTTCCAGCTATTGACGATGCCGCTTGCCAAAAGCGCGGCGACGCAGACGATCCCGAGCCGCGAAAACCGGCGCGTCGCGGCGGTGGCGAAGCTGCGCCAAGCCTCGTCGTCCGTTCGGCACGCGCGCGCCAGCAGCATCGCGAGCGCAGGCAGGCCGCCGAGCCATGCCCCGGCCGCGAGCAAGTGCAGCACGTCGGAGGCGAGATGAACGACACCGGCGGCGCCGGGCGTCGCACCGGCATGGCCGATCAATGCCACGAGGGCGAGCAGGCCGCCCGCTGCGGCAAATTGCAGCAGGCGCATTGCCGGCCAGGCCATCAGCGCGACAAGCGCCAGCGCGAACGCCAGCCGCTCGATGCTCACCAATCCGAAACGGGTATCGGTGAGCACCGACCAGACGCCGCCGTGCAGGCACACCTCGATCAGCGGCGCGCCATAGATGTCGGCGGAAAGCCAGACCAGCCAGACGACGCCGGACAGGACAACGACCGCGACGGCGAGCCACACAATCCATGTCATGCGCCGGCGCAGCGCGGCAAAGTCCGCCGGTGTGCCGCCGCCCTGCGCGGCCACCAGCGCCATGAAACAGACCGTGCCGAAAACCAGCACGGTCGCGGCAAGGTGCACAGCGCGCATCAGGATCAGCGGATCGATCACGCTTGCCTCGGCTGTTCGTCCGGCGCAGGGACCCGCGACCTATGGTCCGACGCGGAACGTGAAGTCGCCCTGCGTGCGATGGGTATCGACCGAGAGAACACGCCAGATCACCCGATAAGTCCCGTTCGCCAGCGCCTTGAGCGGCACGCGCAGCGCGGTGCCGTCACTCGCGTCGACCCGCGCCTTGCCGCTCACCACGGCGCCTTGCGCATTGCGCACCTCGGCCGTGGAGAAAGCAGGTTCAAGCTTTTCGGTGAACCACAGCAGCAATTCGCGCGGCGCGGTGGCGACCGTGCTGCCGACGCCAGGAATGGCGTGATCGAGATGCGCGTGCGCAAGCGCGCCTGTACCGGGCCAGCACAGCCAGGTGACCACAACGAGAGCCGTGACGATACGTTTCATGTTCATTGGCCGAGCTTCGCTGCTGCGACAATAGCGACCGAACTGTCAGCCGACCGTGCTAACGGCACACTTTCACGTAGGTGCATATTTTCTTGAAGTTCACCCAATGACACTGCTGCTCCATTCGGCAGGTTTTCCCTTTCGTCTCCTGCGCGACGCGCGGTTTGGCGTCTTGGGCAGCGGCTATTGTCGTGGTCAAGCCGATGCTGAGCGCAAACAACATGATTTTCAAAGCCATAACGCGCTTCATTTTCAGGCCTCCTCTATATTTGACGCCAACGCGTCGGAGCGATGCGGCGTCGGCGTGCTATCAAAGGCAGGTCGATAGCGGGACGCCGACGGCAATTTTCCGCTTTTCGCCAATCAAGCAGCCATCCTTCCATGTCCCTTTAAAGACGCCATTTTGACTCGTAAGAGTTCCTAATCCGTTTGGTTTTCCGTTGCGAAACGCGCCGTCGTAGCGGTTCGTCTTTAGCATTAAGACGCCTTGGCCGTTTGGCTCACTATTCACAACTTCGCCGTCGTAGCGGCCCAACACCCATGCCTGCGAGCCATAACCAATCTGACGGCCCGCGCTCCATTCGCCTTCGTCCGTCTCGTAAACTTTGCCATTTTGCAACCATTGCAATTTGCCACGGCCCTGCGCGAGACCATTGACGCAGGACCCTGACCAAACGATCGTTTCGACTGATTTTGGATTAGGATTCCAGACTTTGCATCCCGTTTTTCCGTCCGCGATGAAGATGCCTTGCGTAACGGATTGGGCAAATGTAACCGAGCAGCAAAGCGCAATCGCCAATGTGTACAGGTTTATAGCCATGCGGGCGAGGTTTGCACTTTTGGTGCCTCTACTTCGCGGCTGCATCTGGCGACCTCGGCAATAGCGGAAGGACTACGCTCCTGAGCAAGTCACCTCGGACTTCAATGAATTTATCGCGAACAATCCCATTCCGATCAATCACGTAAGTGAGAGGAAATCCCTCCGGCGCACCAAACCCATTGCTTGAGATGTCGTTGAATAGCGCTGTGGGGTATGCAAGCGTTCGACTCATCTTCCGCATCTTGGCAAAATCATTCGGCTTATCAGTGCTGATTCCGATCAATTCGAAACCTTCGCCGTGATGATCCCGATAGAATGCGTTAAGGAGTGGCATCTCCTTTTTGCATGGTGCGCACCAAGTTGCCCAATAGTTCACAAGAACGACCTTCCCGCGCAATTTGGAGAGGTCGAACACTTGACCATCCAATTGGGTGAGAACAAGTGGCGGCGCCGGTTGATCTAATGCCGGGCTGGCCCAAGCCAAGCCACTAGCCGATGTGTCGGCAAAACAACCAAAGAGAATCGTAACAATAAGACTTAGGCCAAGCAGCGCGTTTGTGCGCACGGCGGATGCCGAAACGATGCGGCCGATCTCTCGCATATTGATTTGTCCTGAACTGACCACAACTCATGGCGTGATGGCCCCACGGTTCACCGATGCACCATGGGGCCGTCGAAGCGTCAGAAGTTATAACTCGCCACCAATTTGTACATTACGGGCGCGATCAATTGCCCTTCGCTTCCGTCGCTGTTCACCGCCGCATTTGTGCGATCATAGATGGGTATCTCGACGTCGAAGTAAAACTTGACGACCCGCTTGTTGATTTCGTCGACAACTTTTGTGAATTCAACTCCGGGCGAGATCATGATGCGATCAAACCCGGAATTCAAAGGGTCAGCGGCATCTCCGCCATCTCGAACACGGTGCGAGCCGATGAGTTGCAGTAGTGGTGCAACTTTGTCGAAGCCAAGTACGTGGTATCCGTTGTTGTAAACAATGCCGACAGTGCCATCGATTTGATAGCCGGGCTTATACGTCTGCACTAGACCACTGCCGGTAGGATCGAGGGCGGAACTATAGGCAAAAGGAATCCGGGCCATCACTTGCGCGAAGTATTGCCATGCATTGTCGCCCGTGATCATGCCCCGCTTAAAGCCGCCGATCATGAGATCGGTGCTCCCCGTGCCGATTTGCGAGTCGCGGTCGAAGCCAGTCGCCGTATACGTGCCCGTTGGCAGCTTCAAGCCGAACATCAACCCGAGCGACATGTCCTTTGAAAAGCCCGTGTACATGCCCATCAATTCGATGTCGCCGATACTTTTGGAATTGAAATGGTCGATCGTCACCATGTCATCATCGAGGGTATCGAAGCCTCGCACCACGTAGGGCACCTTGGCTGCAATGCCCCAATCTCGGTTGAACATGTATTCGAAGCCGACATTGAACCAATAGGTCGACAAACGCCTATCGCTATTGAGACTGGAATCAGCCTTTGACGTGCCAACCCAATTCTGGGTTTGGTTGGAACGGTCCAATTCAAAGAAAACCCTGCCGCCATGATCGTCTTCTTGCGGCAGGCCGCCGAAGCCGACATCGAATACGCTGCATCCGCAGGCGCAAGCCAATGCGGTGCTCGGCGCGAAACCGAACAGTAAAGCCAATGCCGATACAAATACGACAATGACGCTACGAATCTTAATGTGTTTAGGCATGAGGGGAACTCCGCTGGATTCTAGGCGTGAATGTTTTGGGACGGTCGCTTTGCGACCGGACATCACGCTGATTGCGGAGGACCTCGCGCGAGATTGGGACGGAAGGCGACGCCGGCGCGCGGCGTCTGCGAGGCCGGGCGCAGCACGTGGAGCAGGCGCGCGGGCGTCAGATCGCCGATGAGTACGATATCGGGCGCCGGTGGCGGCGCCGCGGCGCTGCACAGATTGCAATGTTCGCAGGCCTGCCCCGGCGCGAGGTTGGGCCTGCCTGGCGCCTCGTCGCCTGCGCTACTCGCCGGCGCGGCGCTATGGCAGATGACCGAGAACGGATTGACGGCTTCGCCGTTGGCCGCGATCGGCACCAGGCCCATCAAAATGACGTGCAGGGCGACCGCGTAGATCGCCACCCAGCCCGTGACTTGCCTGGCCAGTCCGCGCATGTGCCGCGCCGTTCCCAATGAAGGCCACTTTAACACCCTAGAGACCGCTGGCCAGCCCGATTTATTCCATTTCAACGGGCGCGTACGGCCTTGTTTTTTATCGGCCGATCCGCTTTCACAAGGGTCCGTTTGCCCTCCAGATCCCGAGTCGACCGCGATGCGCCTTTCCCGCTTCTTCCTGCCGACCTTGCGCGAAACGCCGAAAGAAGCCGAAATCGTCTCGCACCGGCTGATGCTGCGCGCGGGCATGATGCGGCAGGAGGCGGCGGGCATTTATGCCTTTCTGCCGCTCGGCTTCCGGGTCTTGCAGAAAATCTGCCGCATCGTGCGCGAAGAACAGGATCGCTCCGGCGCCATCGAACTGCTGATGCCGACCATCCAATCGGCCGACCTGTGGCGCGAGAGCGGGCGCTACGACGCCTATGGCAAGGAGATGCTGCGCATCAAGGACCGCCATGAGCGCGACATGCTCTACGGGCCGACCAACGAGGAGATGGTGACGGAGATTTTCCGTGCCTATGTGCGCAGCTACAAGGACCTGCCGCTCAATCTCTATCACATCCAATGGAAATTCCGCGACGAGGTGCGGCCGCGCTTCGGGCTCATGCGCGGGCGTGAATTCCTCATGAAAGATGCCTATTCGTTCGACGTGGACCAGGCGGGCGCGCAGCACTCGTACAACAAGATGTTCGTGGCTTACCTGCGTACCTTTGCCCGCATGGGGCTGAAATCGATCCCCATGCGCGCCGAGTCCGGGCCGATCGGCGGCAATCTCAGCCACGAATTCATCATCCTGGCTTCGACCGGCGAGTCGGAAGTGTTCTGCCACAAGGACTATCTCGACCTGCCGGTGCCGCCGGCGGACGTGAATTTCGACGATATCGGCGGTTTGCAGGCGATCGTGGACAAATGGACCGCGCAATACGCGGCGACCTCCGACATGCACGATGCCGCGGCCTACGCCAAAGTGCCGGCCGACAAGCAGGTGTCGGCGCGCGGCATCGAGGTCGGGCATATTTTTTACTTCGGCACCAAATATTCGCTGCCGATGAAGGCGGTCGTCGCTACCGGCGAGGGGCCGGAAGTGCCGGTGCACATGGGCTCCTACGGCATCGGGCCGTCGCGGCTGGTGGCCGCGATTATCGAGGCCTCGCATGACGATGCCGGCATCGTCTGGCCCGAGCCGGTGGCGCCCTTCAAGGTTGCCATTCTCAATCTCAAGCAGGGCGCCGCCGACACCGATGCGGCCTGCGAGCAGCTTTACCGCGGCCTTTCCGCCAAGGGCGTCGAGGTGCTCTACGACGATCGCGACGAGCGGGCGGGGGGCAAATTCGCCAATGCCGACCTGATCGGCATCCCCTGGCAGGTGCAGATCGGCCCGCGCGGGCTCGCCGAGGGCAAGGTCGAAATCAAGAAGCGCGCCGACGGTGCGCGCGAGATGACGAGTGTGGCCTCGGCGCTCGATCTGCTGTCGCGCTGATTTTCCGCCACATTCGCGCCGTCGAATCAAAAATCCTGTGCGCTCGCAAAGCCTTTTGCTGTCATCGACGGCACGAATCCGCCAGAATTCACAGGAACAGTTGCGTGCGGGAACCCATCATCGATGAGCGAGCCCTCAGGGACGCGGCCCTTCTCCCCGTTCGAATGGATGCTGTCGCTGCGCTACCTGCGGGCGCGGCGCAAGGAAGGATTCATCTCGGTCATCGCCGGGTTTTCCTTTCTTGGCATCATGCTGGGCGTCGCCACGCTGATCATCGTCATGGCGGTGATGAACGGTTTCCGCAAGGAACTGCTCGACAAGATCCTCGGCCTCAACGGCCATCTGCTGATCCAGCCGCTGGAAAAGCCGCTCACCGACTGGGAAGATGTGGCCGCGCGCATCGCCAAGGTGCCGGGCATTCGCCTTGCCGCGCCGATTGTCGAGGGCCAGGCGCTGGCGTCCTCGCCGTTCAACGCCGGCGGCGTGCTCATCCGCGGTATCCGGCTCAAGGACCTGGAAGGGCTGCCCTCGATCATCAACAACATCAAGCAGGGCACGCTGGGAGGCTTCGACGCGGGGCAGGGCGTCGTCATCGGGCGCAGACTTGCCGACCAGCTCTCGCTGCGCGCCGGCGACAACATCACGCTGGTGGCGCCGCGCGGGGCGGTGACGCCCATGGGCACCACGCCGCGCATCAAGGTCTATAAAATCGCCGCGGTGTTCGAGATCGGCATGTCGGAATACGACAGCGCCTTCGTCTTCATGCCATTGAAGGAGGCGCAGGCCTATTTCAACCGCGCCGGCGACGTCACCGCGATCGAGGTCTATACCGACGACCCCGACCGCGTCGATCAATACCGCAAGGCGGTGCAGGACGCCGCGCAGCGGCCGATCTTCATGATCGACTGGCGGCAGCGCAATGCCACCTTCTTCAACGCGTTGCAGGTCGAGCGCAACGTCATGTTTTTGATCCTGACCCTGATCGTGCTGGTGGCCGCGCTCAACATCGTCTCCGGGCTAATCATGCTGGTGAAGGACAAGGGCCAGGACATCGCCATCCTGCGCACCATGGGCGCGACGCAAGGCTCGATCATGCGCGTTTTCCTCATCACCGGCGCCTCGATCGGCGTGGTCGGCACGCTGGTCGGCTTCCTGCTCGGCGTGGTGATCTGCCTCAATATCGAAAACATCCGCCAGTTCCTGTCCTGGCTGACCAACACCGAATTGTTCTCGCCCGAGCTTTATTTCCTCTCACACCTGCCCGCCGACATGGACACCGGCGAGACCACCGCGGTGGTGGTGATGGCGCTGACGCTCTCGCTCATCGCCACGCTCTATCCGTCCTGGCGCGCGGCGCGCCTCGATCCGGTGGAGGCGCTGCGTTATGAGTGAAACGCTCGTGGCCGGCGTTGTTGTGGAAAAAGAAGCCGAGGAAAATCCGGTCCTCTTCCTGCACGGCGTCGAGCGCACCTACCGGCAGGGCGAGGAAGCCCTGCACATCCTCAACGGCGTCGAACTCGCGATCTGGCCCGGGCAATCGGTGGCGCTGGTGGCGCCTTCGGGCGCGGGAAAATCGACATTGCTGCACATCGCCGGCCTGCTCGAGCATCCCGACCACGGCGACGTCTATATCGACGGACGCGCCACCGCGATCCTGCCCGATGCCGAACGCACCCGCATCCGCCGCAACGAGATCGGCTTCGTCTACCAGTCGCACCACCTGCTGCCGGAATTCACCGCGCTCGAGAACGTGCTGCTGCCGCAGATGATCCGCGGGCTCGCGCGCGGGGAAGCGAAAAAGCGGGCGACCGAGCTGTTGACCTATCTCGGCCTCAGCGACCGGCTTGCGCACCGGCCGGCCGAGCTTTCCGGCGGCGAACAGCAGCGCGTCGCCATCGCGCGGGCGGTTGCCAACGCGCCCCGCATTCTGCTCGCCGACGAGCCGACCGGAAATCTCGACGTGCACACCGCCGACCACGTGTTCGCGGCACTGACCCAGCTCGTGCGCGCATCCGGCCTTGCCACCATCATCGCCACCCACAACATGGAGCTCGCCGCCCGCATGGACCGGCGCGTGACCTTGCGGGAGGGCGCGGTGGTGGAGATGGCGTGAACGGAGCCATTGGTGACGCGTAGATTTGGTCAAACTGCCGTGCATTTTGCGCGGCACCGGGCCATCGACTATCCGCATGGACCGCGAACCTGGCCATGGTGGCGGCTGGTATCGCCGAGGCTCGTCACGAACGCGATCAGCAACGCCAAGCGCCACCGCTGGGGTGGTGCGCAGGCTTTCATGCACTCGGCAAAGATTGTAATCCGCGACGCATATGCGAAGTCACTTACTTTGTCGGCCCAGGTTCATTGGCATTTGGATCGACAACCGGCGACGGACTGCGGATTGGTTGCGCGCGCTTTAGCTTGGGAATTGGCTCCGGCATCCACCAACGTGTTTTCCGCAAACTTGCATCGTTATTGGTATTGGTGAGTGGATCGGCCGTTGCCGATGCGGCCGACAGACACGAGAAGAATAGTGCGAGCATGAGGACGTAGCGCATGTTCTCGCTCCCCACTTTACTTGGAGCAATATACTCTAAATTCAGCAAATCTTTTCTGTAAAAAAGATGTCGCAGCGACGCGGATCGCTGGAGCCTCCCTGTTAGGTGTTTGGGGCTCAGACCTAATCCCCAACGGCAGAACCATAACTAGCAATGACCATTGGCCCCCTAAACTCGAAGGCTGAAAACCGGCCACTCTCAGTTTCAAACTAGGCCACCAGGGGTCAAAACAGGCCAGTACTAGGTCTTGACGAGGAACATACCATGAACTATGTTCCCTCTTCGTTCCGGGGAGAGAACCAATGTTCAAAGCCGTGATTCAAGAAGCCGCCGCGCTTGCCTCGCTCGCGTTGTTCGTCGGCATGATCGCCATCTGGTCGCAGGTGTTCAGCAACCTGTGAGCCGCCGCCGTGCGCGCGCGGGAAGGATGACGGGGAAAGGTCGATCCGCGCCGGTGCGGGCGGGTGGACTTGGGGCGATGCCATCCCCACTCTGGGTGAGACAAGGAATCACCCAAGCTACAGGCAGCCATGGCCCGTCTCGACTTCGTGCACCTGCACGTGCACTCGAATTATTCGCTGCTGGAAGGCGCGATCCCGCTCGCGCGCCTCGCCGAGCTCGCCAAGGCCGACAGGCAGGCGGCGCTCGCGCTCACCGATACCGACAACATGTTCGGCGCGCTCGAGTTCTCCGAAAAGCTCGCCGGCCTCGGCATCCAGCCGATCGTCGGCTGCGCGCTTGCTGTCGATTTCGCCGACACCGACCACGGATCGCGCGCAAACGCCAACGCCGCCCCCCCGCGCGAGCGCATCGTGTTGCTCGCCGCGCGCGAGCCCGGCTATCGCAGCCTGATGCGGCTGTCATCGCGCGCCTTCCTCGACACGCCGGCGAACGAGCCGCCGCGCCTCAAGCTCGAATGGCTCGAGGGCGAGACGGAGGGCATCATTGCGCTCACCGGCGGACCGGGCGGGCCGCTCGATGCGGCCATCGCCGCCGGGCAAAGCCATCTCGCCGTCAGCCGGCTCGAAGCGCTGCATCGCCTGTTCGCCGACCGCCTTTACGTCGAGTTGCAACGGCACGGCACGGCGCAGGAGCGCATGACCGAGCCGGTGCTGATCGATCTCGCCTACCGCAAGGCGCTGCCGCTGGTCGCGACCAACGAGCCGTTTTTTGCGAGCGCTGCCGACCACGAGGCGCATGACGCGCTGATCTGCATCGCGGAGGGCCGGCTGCTCGCCGAAGCCGACCGCCGCCAGCTCAACGCCGAGCATCGCTTCAAAAGCCGCGCCGAAATGGCCGAGCTGTTCGCCGATCTGCCGGAGGCGCTCGCCTCGACCGTCGAGATCGCCGAGCGTTGTTCCTTCCGCCCGCGCACGCACCAGCCGATCCTGCCGCGCTTTTCCGTCGGCGATAGCGTGGTCGACGAGGCCGCCGAACTGCGCAAACGCGCGCAAGAGGGCCTGGCGCTACGGCTCGCCACCGCCGGTCTTGCGCCCGGCGTGCGCGAGGCCGAATACCGCGAGCGGCTCGATTTCGAATTGGGCGTCATCGCCGGGATGAAATATCCGGGCTATTTCCTGATCGTCGCCGATTTCATCCAGTGGGCGAAGGCGCAAGGCATTCCGGTCGGTCCCGGCCGCGGCTCCGGCGCGGGCTCGCTGGTCGCCTATTCGCTGACCATCACCGATCTCGATCCGATCCGCTTCGGGCTGCTGTTCGAGCGCTTTCTCAACCCGGATCGCGTGTCGATGCCGGACTTCGACATCGACTTCTGCCAGGACCGGCGCGACGAGGTGATCCACTACGTGCAGGAACGCTACGGCCGCGATCAGGTGGCGCAGATCATCACCTTCGGCACGCTGCAGGCGCGCGGCGTATTGCGCGACGTCGGCCGCGTGCTGCAAATGCCCTACGGACAGGTGGACAAGCTGTGCAAGCTGGTGCCGCAGAACCCGGCGGCACCGGTTTCCCTCGCCCAGGCCATCGAAGGCGAGCCGAAATTGCAGGCCGAGCGCGACGGCGATCCGGTGGTCAAGCGCGCCTTCGACATCGCCCGCAAGCTCGAAGGCCTCACCCGCCACGCTTCCACCCACGCCGCCGGCATCGTCATCGGCGACCGCCCGCTCACCGAACTGGTGCCGCTCTATCGCGATCCGAAATCCGACCTGCCGGTGACCCAGTTCAACATGAAATGGGTCGAACAGGCGGGCCTGGTGAAGTTCGATTTCCTCGGCCTCAAGACGCTGACGGTGCTCGACCGCGCGGTGAAACTCGTGCGCCGCCGTGGCATCGATATCGATCTGCTCAAAATACCGCTCGACGATGCCAGGACTTTCGAGGCGCTGGCGCGCGGCGACACGGTCGGCGTGTTCCAGGTTGAAAGTCAGGGCATGCGGCGCGCCTTGATCGACATGCGCCCGGACCGTTTCGAGGACCTGATCGCGCTCGTCGCGCTCTACCGGCCGGGACCGATGGCGAACATCCCGACCTATTGCGCGCGCAAGCTCGGCCATGAGCCGATCGAATATATGCACCCCAAGCTCGAGCCGATCCTGGCGGCGACCTACGGCATCATCACCTACCAGGAACAGGTGCAGCAGATTGCCCGCGATCTCGCCGGCTACAGCCTCGCCGAAGCCGACATCCTGCGCCGCGCCATGGGCAAGAAAATCAAGAAGGAAATGGACGCCCAGCGCGGCCGCTTTCTCGCCGGCGCCACCGAGCGCGGGCTGGACAAGGGGCTCGCCGATACGATCTTCGATGCCTGCGCCAAGTTCGCCGAATACGGCTTCAACAAGTCGCACTCGGCGCCTTACGCGCTGCTCACTTACCAGACCGCCTATATGAAGGCGAACTACCCGGTCGAGTTCCTCGCGGCCTCGATGACGCTCGATATGGGCAACACCGACAAGCTCGCCGAATTCCGCGCGGAGGCGGAGCGGCTCGGCATCAAGGTCGATCCGCCCTCGATCAACCGCTCGCACGTCGCCTTCGAGGTCGAAGGCAACACCATCATCTATGCGCTCGCCGCGCTCAAAGGCGTCGGCAAGCAGGCGGTGGAAGCGATCATCGCCGCGCGCGAAACCGGCAGGTTCAGGGATCTCGCCGACTTCGCCGACCGCATCAATCCACGCAGCGTGAACAAGCGTGTGCTGGAAAGCCTCGCGCAGGCCGGCGCCTTCGACGAGTTCGAGCGAAACCGCGCCCGCGTTTTTCCCGCCATGGACCGGGTGCTCGCGCGCGCGCAGCGCTCGCACGACGCCGCGAGCGTCGGACAGAACGAATTGTTCGGCGGCGCCGGCGAGCGTGAACCGGTCGTCTTGCCCGGGGTCGAGCCGTGGCTGCCGGCCGAGCGGCTGCGCCGCGAATACGAGGCGGTCGGATTTTTTCTGTCCGGGCATCCGCTCGACGATTACGCCGGCGTGCTCAAGAAAATGCGCGTGCAGTCCTGGGCGGACTTTTCGCGCGCCGTAAAGGGCGGCGCGACCGCCGGGCGCGTCGCCGGCACCGTGGTCGCGCGCCAGGAGCGGCGTACCCGAACGGGTAGCAAGATGGGCATCATCGGGCTGTCCGATCCGACCGGCCACTACGAGGCGGTGATCTTTTCGGAAGGGCTTGCCGAGCACCGCGACGTGCTGGAGCCGGGCACGGCTGTGCTGCTGTTCCTGTCGGCGGAACTGCAAGGCGACGAGGTGCGCGCCCGCATCCAGTCGGTCGAGCCGCTCGATGCCGCGGCCGCCAATCTCGCCAAGGGCCTGCGCGTGTTCCTGCGCGACGACAGGCCGATCGAGGCGGTGGCCAAACGGCTGGAACAGGCGCCGCGGGCGGGGAACGGCGATGGCGAGGTGAGCGTGGTGCTGATGCTCACGGGGGGCACGGAAGTGGAGGTCAAGCTGCCCGGGCGCTTCAAGGTCTCCCCGCAAATCGCCGGCGCCATCAAGGCGGTCCCCGGCGTGGTGCAGGTCGAGGCGCTATAGGCCGCACGCGACCGCCTCCCAGCCGTGCTAGCCTTCCCGGCGTGGAGGAACTTCAGGGAGGCAACCATGAAAAAATATCTGCCCTCGCGCCGTGAAATCCTGCAGGGATCGGCGGCCGCAGCCGCAACCGCGTTCGCGACATCCGTGCGCGCGGCGGCGCCACCCGCCGAGGCGATCACGCCGGCGCTGATCGAGGCGGCCAAAAAGGAAGGCCAGGTCGTCTGGTACACCTCGGCCGATCTGCAACTCGCCGAGAAAATCGCCAAAGCGTTCGAACAGAAATTTCCCGGCATTTCCGCGCGCGTGGAACGCGCCGGCGCCGAGCGCATCTTCACCCGCGTCGGACAGGAATACGCCGCCGGCCTGCATAAGGTCGACGCATCCAACACCGGCGACGCCGCCATGTTCGTCGACTGGAAAAAGCAGGGGCTGCTCGCGGCCTACGTGCCCGAGGACGCGGCGAAGAATATCGCGGCGGAATATCGCGACGCCGACGGCTGCTACGCCATCGTGCGCTCGACGCTGTGCATCATCGCCTACAACACCTCGATGGTCTCGCGCGAGGAGGCGCCGAAAAGCCTGAACGATCTGCTCGATGCGAAATGGGTCGGCAAGCTGGTCAAGGCGAACCCGAGCTACAGCGGCACCATCATCACCTCGACCTATCAATTGGTGCGCAATCTCGGCTGGTCGTATCTCGAAAAGCTTTCAAAGCAGAAAGTCATGCAGGTGCAGTCGGCGACCGACACGCCGAAAAAAGTCATCCTCGGCGAGCGTCCGGTGATGGTCGACGGCAACGAATACAATGTGCTGATCGCCAACGAGGGCGGCAAGCCGATCGCGCCGGTCTATGCGAGCGAAGGCTCGCCCATCATCCTGATGCCGTCGGCGATCTTCAAGGCGGCGCCGCATCCCAATGCCGCCCGGCTGTTCCAGAGCTACCTGTTCAGCGCCGAGGCGCAGGAACTGTTCATCAATGTCGGGGGATTGCGTTCGGTGCACCGCCTGGTGAAAGACAAGCCCGGGCGCATGCCGCTCTCCGCCATCAAGATCATGAATACCGAGCCCGACAAGATGATCGCGCAGACGGACGAAATCAAACAGCGCTATTCCAAATATTTCGGGGTTTGACCCGCGCCGGGCGATCAACCGGCGCCCGGCGTCGCCAGCGCGAACACCAGGCCGAATATCGACATGCCGATCGCGACCGCGGCGATCGGCAGCAGGATCTGCATTGCCGCTTCACGGCCGCCAAGCGCGCCGGTCCAGGTTGCGAAACTTTGCGATGCCCAGCTGTCAAACGATTCCGTCGTCGCCTGCGTTTCGCGCCGCGGTGCATTGTGCTGCCAGGTTTTCCAGATGAGAAACTGGATTCCGACGATGATCAAAAAGAACACGGTGATCATTGCCAGGGTAAGGCCGACATAGGCGCCGCGATCGAAGAACACCCACACGGACAGGACGAGCCAGATCGTGAGGGCGACCATCGTGCGATAGACGAAGGGGTGCAGACCCTCGCGCACCCGGCGCCGGGCGGGGCGGTCCTGGCCGATGTGATGGGCGTGAATCGTCATGGCGCCCTCCGTGGCGTTGGCCCCCAGGGAAGTGGCCTCAAATCGGCGGCTTGCCCGTTGTCACACCCTGATAACGCGCCGGGCTCGCCTTTGGTTTCCCACCCGGGGGGTCGCCTTGCCTCGGGCAATTCGTCCCTATATAAGCCGCCGCATCACTCACGCGGTCCTTGGCTTTAGGCCCCGACAATGGGTCAAAAAGGCCGTCCGGTGGCCCCTTTTCGGGCTCACACGGGACCGCGGCGGATCAACCGGAGAATGTTATGGCGCTTCCTGACTTCAGCATGCGCCAGCTTTTGGAAGCTGGCGTGCATTTCGGCCATCAGGCCCATCGTTGGAACCCGAAGATGGGCAGTTTCATCTTCGGCACCCGCAACAATATTCACATCATCGATCTTGCCCAGAGCGTGCCGATGCTGCATCGCGCGCTGCAGGCGGTCAGCGACACCGTGGCCAAGGGCGGCCGCATCCTGTTCGTCGGCACCAAACGCCAGGCGCAGGACGCGATTGCCGCCGCCGCCAAACAGTCGGCGCAGTACTACGTCAATTCGCGCTGGCTCGGCGGCACGCTGACCAACTGGAAAACGATTTCCGGATCGATTTCGCGTCTGCGCAAGCTCGACGAGATGCTCAACTCCGGCGAGGCCGGCGGCTATACGAAAAAAGAACGGCTGACCATGCAGCGCGAGCGCGACAAGCTCGACCGCTCGCTCGGCGGCATCAAGGACATGGGCGGCGTGCCCGACCTCCTGTTCGTGATCGACACCAACAAGGAAGACATTGCCATCAAGGAAGCACGCCGGCTGAATATTCCGGTCGCGGCCATCGTCGATACCAATTCCGATCCGGCCGGCATCACCTATGTGGTGCCCGGCAACGACGACGCGAGCCGCGCGCTGACGCTCTACTGCGATCTGGTGGCGAAAGCGGCGATCGACGGCATATCGCGCGCGCAGGGCGAGATGGGCGTCGACGCCGGCGCGGCGGAGAAGCCGATTGTCGAACCGGTGCCGACCGTGCCTGCGGCAGGCGATCTCGGCTTCGAGCAGTTGCCGGGCCCGCGCGGCGCCGCCGACGATCTCAAGAAGCTGCCCGGCATTTCGCCGGCGATCGAGAAACAGCTCAACGATCTCGGCATCTTCCACTTTTCGCAGATTGCCGAGCTCAATGACAAGGCGGCCCACAATATCGGCGAAGAGGTCGGTCTGCCCGGCCGCGTGCCCGGCTGGATCGCCAAGGCCAAGGAACTGACGGCGGAGTAGCCGCCGCGCCTTACGAACGAGGATTAAGAATGGCGAATATCACCGCCCAGATGGTCAAGGAGCTGCGCGAGGCGACCGGCGCCGGCATGATGGATTGCAAGGCCGCGCTCACCGAGACGAACGGCGACATGCAGGCTGCCGTCGACTGGCTGCGCAAGAAGGGCCTGTCGAAGGCAGCCAAGAAGGCCGGCCGCGTCGCCGCGGAAGGCCTCATCGGCGTGCTGGTTCAGGGCGGTAAAGGCGTGGTGGTCGAAGTCAATTCGGAAACCGACTTCGTCGCGCGCAACGACCTGTTCCAGGGCCTGGTGAAGATGATCGCCGGCGTCGCGCTTGACGTTGGCGCCGATGTCGATGCGATCAAAGCCGCCAAAGCCGGCTCGATCACGATCGCCGACGCAATAGCCGACACCATCGCGAAGATCGGCGAGAATATGAACTTGCGCCGTGCCGCGACCTTGTCCGTCACCGCCGGCGCGGTCGGCTCCTATGTGCATAGTTCCCTCAGCGACGGTCTCGGCAAGATCGGCGTCTTGGTGGCGCTCGAATCGTCCGGCAAAGCGGATGAGCTTAAAGCTCTCGGCCGCCTGGTCGCCATGCACGTCGCCGCCTCCAATCCACAGGCCGTCGATGCCACCGGGCTCGACCCGGTCCTGGTAGCGCGCGAGAAGGATGTTCTCGCCGACAAGTTCAGGGCGCAGGGAAAACCCGCAAATATGATCGACAAGATCGTCGAGTCCGCCTTGAAGACCTTCTATAAGGAGGTCTGCCTGCTCGAGCAGCCTTACGTGCACGACGACAAGAAGACGGTCGCGCAAGCGCTGAAGGAAGCCGAAGGCAAGGTGGGCGGGGCAATTAAGATCGCCGGTTTCGTGCGTTTTGCTCTCGGCGAGGGAATTGACAAGCAGGAAGCCGAAGCCGCCGCTTGAGTTGCGGCTGCCGCCGGTCAAATCTGGACGGACCGCGTATGATCTCGAAAGGCGGGGACGGTTTTCCGGATAAGTTCATGCGCAAAAAAATAAGGATCGCAGCGCATGAGTGATCCGCTCTACCGACGCGTCATCGTCAAACTGTCCGGCGAAGCACTCACCGGCGGCAAGGAATTCGGCATCGACCAGAAAACGGTCGAGCGGCTCGCAACCGACCTGGTGGCGGCGGCCAAACGCGGCGTCGAACTCGGCGTGGTGGTCGGCGGCGGCAATATCTTCCGCGGCGTGGAAGTCTCCGGCAGCGGCGTGCCGCGCCCGGTGGGCGATACCATGGGCATGCTGGCGACGGTGATGAACTGCCTGGTGCTGGAAGCCGCCATCGAGCGCAAAGGGCGCGAGGCGCGCACCTTGTCGGCGCTCGCCATGACCACGGTTTGCGAGACCTACAACCGCAAGCGCGCCATGAAAAATCTCGGCAAGGGCCGCATCGTGCTGCTGGCCGCCGGGACCGGCAATCCGTTCTTCACGACCGATACCACGGCGGTGTTGCGTGCCGCCGAGCTCGAGGCGCAGGCGGTGCTCAAGGCCACCAATGTCGATGGCGTCTACACCGCCGATCCGAAGAAGGACAAAAACGCGCGGCGCTACGACCGGCTGGGCCACCAGGAAGCGATCGAGAAGGACCTGCGGGTGATGGATTCCACCGCCTTCGCGCTTGCCCGGGAAAACCACATGCCTATCATCGTCTTTTCGGTCGCCGACAAGGGCGCCATCGAGGCCGTTCTGTGCGGCAAAGGGCGCTCGACGGTCATCGGCTAGGTCAGCCCGCGGCTAGCGGAGAGCAGCTTCGTGTTCGGGGGATCGCCATGGCAAATGAAACGCACGATGTAAATGAAATCAAACGGCGCATGCAGGGCGCAAGCGCAGTGCTGAAAACGGAACTGTCCGGGCTGCGCACCGGCCGCGCGTCGACCCATATGCTCGATCCGGTCATGGTCGAGGCCTATGGCGGGCAGATGCCGCTCAATCAGGTGGCGAGCGTCACCGTGCCGGAACCGCGGCTCATCGCGGTCAATGTCTGGGACCGCTCGCTGGTGCATGCGGTGGAAAAGGCAATCGTGAATTCCAATCTCGGCCTTTCGCCGGCAACAGAAGGGCAGGTGCTGCGCCTGCGCATCCCCGAGCTCAACGAGGAGCGGCGCAGGGAATTGGTCAAGATCGCGCATAAATATGCCGAGACCGCGCGGGTGGCGGTGCGCCACGTGCGGCGCGACGCGATGGACGTCATCAAGAAGCTGGAAAAGGAGCACAAGATCAGCAAAGACGACCACGACCGCTTTTCCGGCGATATACAGAAGGCGACCGATTCCGGAATCACCGAAATCGATCACATGCTGGCGGCGAAGGAAAAGGAGATCCTCACCGTCTGAGGTAGCCCATGCCCGAGGCCGAGGTTCCGCAAAGCGCCGCGCCTTGCGAAGAAGCGCCGCATCACGTTGCCATCATCATGGACGGCAACGGGCGCTGGGCGGCGGCGCGCGGGCTGCCGCGCGGGGAAGGGCACCGCCGGGGCGTGGAGGCGCTGCGGCGCACGATCCGCGCCGCCGGCGACCTCGGCATCAAGATCATCACCATCTTCTCGTTCAGCGCGGAGAACTGGTCGCGGCCGGCCCATGAAGTCGGCGAGCTGATGGGCCTGTTGCGCCGCTTCGTGCGCAATGATCTGGCCGAACTGCACAAGAGCAATGTGCGCGTGCGCGTGATCGGCGAGCGCAACGGGCTCGACGCCGACATCGGCCGGCTGCTGGTCGAGGCAGAAGAGCTGACGCGGAACAATGACGGGCTCACCCTGGTGGTTGCGTTCAATTACGGCGCGCGCCAGGAAATCGCCAATGCGGCGCGCCGCATCGCCGTCGAAGTGGCGAGCGGCCGCCTCGCCGCCGCCGACGTGAGCATGGAAACGGTCGGCGCCTTTCTCGACGCGCCGGACATCCCCGATCCCGACCTCATCATCCGCACCAGTGGCGAGCAGCGGTTGTCCAACTTCCTGCTCTGGCAGTCGGCCTATAGCGAGCTGGTATTTGTGCCGACTTACTGGCCGGATTTCGACCGCGTAGCGCTTGAAGCGGCGATCCGCGAATACCAGCAGCGCGAGCGTCGATTTGGCGGCCTGGCCGCCAAGACCGGATCCTGAACCCGTGGCCGAAGCCGACCCCGTTTCCGGCCCGGGCGATGCCGGTCGTCCCGTGGGCGCGGCGGCAAGCAATCTTGCATTGCGCGTCGTCTCGGCGGCGGTGCTGGCGCCGCTTGCCGTCTTGACGGCCTGGCTCGGCGGCTGGGCCTTTGCGCTGTTCTGGGCCGCCGCGGCCATCGCCGTGCTCTGGGAATGGACGACGCTGGTCGCCGGCCGCGATCACCGCCTGATGTTTTCCGCGTGCGGCAGTGCGATCGCGGTCGCGGCGCTGATGGCCTGGCGCGGGCGTCCGATCGCCGCCGTTTCGCTGGTGGGCATGGGTGCGCTCGCGGCGCTGATATTCGCGCCGCAGCGGCGGCGGCTGTGGATCGTCGCCGGCATCGGTTATGCCGGAGCGATGCTGCTCGCGCCCGTGGTACTGCGCGGCGACGACGCCGACGGATTTATCGCGATGGTGCTTTTGTTCGCGGTGGTGTGGACGACCGATGTGCTCGGCTATTTTGCCGGCCGCGCCTTTGGCGGCCCGAAACTTTGGCCGGCGATCAGCCCCAGGAAAACCTGGTCCGGCGCGATCGCAGGAACGCTTGGCGCCATGCTCGCCGCCGTGGCGGTGGCGGAAATCTCCGGCGCGTCGAGACCGCCCGCGTTTGCGGGCATCGCGCTGCTGTTGTCGGTGGTGGCGCAGTGCGGCGATCTGTTCGAATCCTTCGTCAAGCGCCGCTTCGGCGCCAAGGATGCGAGCCAACTCATTCCCGGCCACGGCGGCGTGATGGACCGGCTCGACGGCTTTTGGGCCGCTGCCGTGATCGCCTGTCTGATCGGATTGCTGCGCGGCGGCTTCGATGCGCCGGCGCGCGGCCTGCTGGTCTGGTGAGGCATGAGCGTACCCGGCCTCAGCCGCGCCAAGTCTTTGCCTGACGATGCCGTGCGCCGCATCACGATCCTTGGCGCAACCGGCTCGATCGGCGCTAGCACGGTCGACCTGATCAAGCGTAACCGCGCACGCTACGATGTCGAGGCCGTCAGCGCGCGGCGCAACGCGGGGACGCTCGCAAAAATCGCCCGCGAGGTCGGCGCGCGGCTTGCGGTCGTCGCCGATCCCGCAGCCTTTGGCGAACTCAAGGATGCCTTGGGTGGCAGCGGCATCGAGGCTGCGGCCGGCGAGAGCGCGCTGCTTGAAGCGGCACAGCGCCCGGCCGACTGGGTGATGGCGGCGATCAGCGGTTCGATCGGACTAAAGCCGACGCTCGCCGCGATCGAACGCGGCGCCACGGTTGCCCTTGCCAACAAGGAGTGCCTGGTCTGTGCTGGCGCGCTGTTCATGCGCCGGGCGGCGAGCACCGGCGCGACGCTGCTGCCGGTTGACAGCGAGCACAACGCCATCTTCCAGGCGCTCGGCGCCGGCGCGCGCGAGGACGTCAAGCGCATAATCCTCACGGCGTCAGGCGGTCCGTTCCGCACCTGGTCGCTCGAGGCGATCAGCAAGGCCACGCCGGAGCAGGCGCTGCGCCATCCCAACTGGTCGATGGGACCGAAAATCACCGTCGATTCCGCGAGTCTGATGAACAAGGGTCTGGAACTGATCGAGGCGCATCATCTGTTCGCCATCAAACCGGACGCGATCGACGTGCTGGTGCATCCGCAATCGGTGGTGCACGGCATGGTCGAATTCCGCGACGGCTCGCTGGTGGCGCAGCTCGGCTCGCCCGACATGCGCACCCCGATCGCCCATTGTCTCGCCTGGCCGCGGCGGCTCGACGGACCGGCGGCGCGGCTCGATCTCGCGCAACTGCGCGAACTGACGTTCGAGGTCCCCGATCTCGCGCGCTTTCCGGCTTTGGCGCTGGCGCGTCAGGCCATGAAGGTCGGCGGGGCGGCGCCGACCGTGCTCAACGCCGCCGACGAAATCGCCGTCGGCGAATTCATCGCCGGCCGCATCGGCTTTTCCGCCATTACCGCATTGGTTGAGGCAACGCTCGATGCAGCTTCCGCGCGAGGGCTGCTGGCCGAGCCTGCCACCATCGATGCCGCGCTCGCCGTTGACCATATTGCACGAAGTGTGGCCTTGGCCCTCTTGCCCGAAATTGCCGTAAAGTCATCCTAGTAAGCTTTCGCTAACGCTGCGGGCGCCATACCGGCGGGATGAGGGTGTGATGAGTATCGATATTATGGGGGGCCTCGGCGCGTTTGGCGGCGGCCTCGTCGGCTATATCGTGCCTTTCTTGTTCGTTCTGACGATTGTCGTGTTTTTTCATGAACTTGGCCATTTTCTCGTGGCCCGCCGCTGCGGCATCAAGGTTTTGACCTTCTCGATCGGTTTTGGCCCGGAAATCGTCGGCTTCAACGACCGCTACGGCACGCGCTGGAAGATTTCCGCGGTTCCCCTCGGCGGCTATGTGAAATTCTTCGGCGACGAGAATGTGGCGAGCGTTCCCGATCACCAAGCGGTCGCCGCCATGACCGAGGCGGAAAAAGCGGTGAGTTTCGTGCACCAGCCGGTTGCCCCGCGCGCCGCGGTGGTTGCCGCCGGCCCGATTGCGAATTTCATCCTGGCGGTCGCGATTTTCGCCGGCGTTTTCATGGTGGTCGGCAAACAGACCACCAGCGCGCGCGTCGATACCGTGCAGCCGGCGAGCGCCGCTCAGGCTGCCGGCTTCCAGCCGGGCGACCTGGTGCTCGCCATCAATGGCGACAAAATCGGCAGTTTCTCCGATATGCAGCGCATCGTCAGCATCAGCGCCGGCGAACCGCTCGATATCGAGGTCGAGCGTGGCGGCGCACATGTCGTGCTCAAGGCGACGCCGCAACTGCGCACGCTCAAGGATAATTTCGGCAACGTGCACAAGCTCGGCGTGCTCGGCATCAGCCGTTCCATGGCGCCGGGCGACATCAAGACGGAGAAGGTCGGGCCGCTGCGCGCCGTTGTCATGGGCGCGCAGGAGACCTGGTTCGTGGTGGACCGCACACTGTCCTATATCGGCGGGGTTTTTACCGGCCGCGAGGCCGCCGACCAGCTCGGCGGGCCCATCCGCATCGCCCAGGTTTCGGGCGAGATGGCCTCCGCCGGCTTTGTCGCGCTCATCCACCTGACCGCAGTGCTGTCGGTATCGATCGGACTTTTGAATTTATTCCCAATCCCGCTGCTCGACGGCGGTCACCTTTTGTTCTATGGAATCGAGGCCGCGCGGGGCCGGCCGCTTTCCGAACGCGCCCAGGAAGTCGGGTTCCGAATTGGGCTCGCGATTGTCGTCATGTTGATGATATTCGCGACCTTTAACGACATTCTCCACCTCGCTACCTCCTGATCGTTGCCCCCCGGCAACTTTTTGAGGGGAAAGGGATAGTCGTGCTGGGAGTTTGGTTTGCAGTGCCTTTAAAACGCTGTACAAAGTTGCCCAAAGTAGGCCCGACAGTCTGTCAGTTCCTCAGCGGGGGCGGACGCAAGGCTCAAGAAAAAGGCGCTTAGCGCATGGGACTTGGTGTGCGGGTTTTACGGGGACTGGCGATTTGCTGTCTTGTCCTCGGCGGTATCGCTGTCGGGACCGGCTTGGTAAGCGTGGCGTCTTCCGGCGTGGCGCGCGCCGAGACCGCCCAATCCGTTATTGTGCAGGGCAACCGGCGGGTCGAGGCCGACACCGTGCGGTCCTATTTCAAGCCGGGCCCGGGCGGCCAGATCGGCCCGGCGCAGATCGACGCGGCCATCAAGTCGCTGTACGCGACCGGGCTATTCCAGGACGTCCATATCGATAATTCCGGCGGCAAGCTTGTGGTCACGGTGGTGGAAAACCCGGTGATCAACAAGATCGCCTTCGAGGGCAATTCGAAAGCCAAGGACGAACAGCTTTCCGCCGAAATCCAGTCGAAGCCGCGCGGCACGCTGTCGCGCCCGACCGTGCAGGCCGACGTCCAGCGCATCATTGAAATCTACCACCGCACCGGCATGTTCGGCGTGCAGGTCGATCCCAAGATCATCGAATTGCCGAACAACCGCGTCGACCTGATCTTCGAGATCACCGAAGGCACCAAGACCGGGGTGCGCGAAATCCGCTTCGTCGGCATTCACGCCTTTTCGCGCGGCCGCCTCAAGGACGTGATCAAGACGTCGGAAAGCAACTGGGTCAGCTTCCTGCAATCGTCCGATATTTACGACCCCGACCGGGTCGAGGCCGATCGCGACCTGTTGCGCCGCTTTTACCTCCAGCACGGCTACGCGGACGTGCGCGTCGTCTCGGCGGCGGGCGAGTACGAGGAGCCCGTGCGGTCGAAAAACAGTTGGCAATGGGTGTCGGTGCGCGGCAAACGGGGCGCCGGATTCATCATCACGTTCACGATCGACGAGGGGCCGCAATATCACGTCGGCAAGATCGACATTGTTTCCAACGTGCACGCGATCGACGCGGAATCGCTGCGCGACCGGCTGAAGATTTCCTCAGGCTCCGTCTACAACGCCGACCTGGTCGAAAAAAGCGTCGAGTCGATGACGATCGAGGCGGCCAAACGCGGCTTCGCCTTTGCCAATGTGCGTCCGCGCGGCGACCGCGACCTTGCCAGGAGACTGATCAATCTCTCGTTTGTGGTCGAGGAGGGTACGCGCGCCTATATCGAGCGCATCAACATTCGCGGCAACGTGCGCACGCGCGACTATGTGATCCGCCGCGAGTTCGATATCGGCGAAGGCGACGCCTATAACCGCGCGCTGATCGATCGCGCCGAGCGGCGCCTGAAGAACCTGAACTTCTTCAAGACGGTCAAGATTACCAACGAGCCCGGTTCGGCGCCCGATCGGGTTGTCGTCAATGTCGATGTCGACGAAATGCCGACCGGCGAGTTCTCCGTCTCCGGCGGCTATTCGACCTCGGACGGTTTTATCGGCGAAGTCAGCGTCGCCGACCGCAACCTGATGGGCCGCGGCCAGTTCGCCAAGGCGTCGGTGACCTTCGGTCAATATTCGCGCGGTTTCGACCTGTCGTTTGTCGAGCCCTATCTGCTCGGATACCGCATGGCCGGTGGCGTCGACTTGTTCGCGCGGCAGACCCTGGCGAATTCATACGTCTCCTATAATACGCAGTCGGTCGGCACGAATTTACGCCTCGGGTTCGCGCTGTCGGAAGAGCTCGCGTTCCAGCCGCATTATTCGATTTACCAGCAGAAGATCACGCTGCCGGATCAGTACAACAACTGCCAATTTTCCAGCCGGACCCCGGGCAATGGCGGCCCCGGGGTGAACCCGGTCGATGAAGCGGCGGGGCTGGACACGATTGTTAACGTTCCACTTGGTTGTTACGCCGACGGCGAAGCTTCGCTTCCGGTGCGCAAGGAACTGGCCGCCGGTCCGGTGGTCGTTTCGCTGGTCGGCTATTCGCTGACCTACAACACCCTCGACAACAACAAATCTCCGACCGCAGGCCTCTATGCCGAGATCAAGCAGGATGTGGCGGGCGCCGGCGGCGACGTGAATTTCATCCGCTCGAGCTTCGAGACGCGCACCTATTACGAGGTCTATCCCGACATCGTCGGCGTGCTCAAACTGCAAGGCGGCCACCTCGACGGCTGGGGCGGCAAGGACCTGCGCATGCTGGATCAATTCCAGATGGGCCCCAACCTGGTGCGCGGCTTCGCGCCGGCGGGCATCGGTCCGCGCGATCTGACGCCGGGTTCGACCAACGATGCGCTGGGCGGTACCAACTATTGGGGCGCCAGCATGGAATTCCAGACGCCGCTCTACTTCCTGCCGCGCGAGGTCGGCATCAAGTTCGCCGCCTATGTGGATGCCGGTTCGCTTTGGGACTACAAGGGCCCGACCACGTGGAACGTCACCGGCGAAACGCTGCAAGTCGCCGATTCCGCATTGGTGCGATCCTCGGTCGGCGTAGGCTTCATCTGGGATTCGCCGCTTGGACCGCTGCGCTTCGACTTCGCTTATCCCATGACCAAAGCATCCTACGACCGCACGCAGATCTTCCGGTTCAGCGGCGGCACGAAGTTCTGATTTTGGCCGCGCTCGGCGGCACAGCGTTGGCGCCATGAGCGAGCCGGTATTTTTGCGACATACGCACGGTCTCACCCTTGCCGAGATCGCAGCCCTTTCCGGCGCCGCCCCGCCGCCGGCGCGGCTCGCGGGGCACCGCATCGTGGACGTGGCCCCGCTCGATCGCGCGGGGCCGACCGCCATAAGCTTCTTCGACAACAAGAATTACGCCACGACCGCCGGCGCGACCCATGCCGGCGCCTGCTTCACCACCGCCGCGCTTGCCGCGCAACTGCCGCCGCACGTTGCGGCGCTGGTCGTGCGCGAGCCGTTTCGCGCTTTCGTCATGGCGGCGCGTGAATTGTTTCCGAATTCGCTGCGGCCGTCCTCGCTCACCGAGGCGGGCACGGTTGCCGGCGCGCATGTGCATCCGAGCGCGCGGCTGGAGGACGGCGTCACCGTCGAGCCGGGCGCGGTGATCGGCCCGCGCGCCGAGATCGGCAGCGGCACCGTTATCGGGGCGACCGCCGTGATCGGCAGCGAGGTGCGGATCGGGCGCGGCTGTTCGGTCGGCGCCGGGGCCGTGATCAGCGATGCGCTGATCGGCGACCGGGTCATCATCCATCCGGGCTGCAAGATCGGGCAGGACGGCTTCGGCTTCCTGATGGGCGCCGGCGGCCACCTCAAAATCCCGCAGCTCGGGCGGGTCATCATTCAGGACGACGTCGAGATCGGCGCCGGCACCACCGTCGACCGCGGCGCCATCCGCGACACCGTCATCGGCGAGGGCAGCAAGATCGACAACCTGGTGCAGGTGGGCCACAATGTCAGCATTGGCCGGTGTTGCGTTATTGCAGCGCAATCGGGGATTTCCGGCAGTTCGACGCTGGAAGATTTCGTTGCGCTGGGCGGCAGCGCTGGCGTAAGCGACCATGTTACCATCGGCGAAGGGGCGCAGCTTGCCGGCGCCGCCAAAGCCCACGCCGATATTCCCCCCGGTGCGCGGTGGGGCGGGGTGCCGGCCAAACCGCTGAAGTTATGGTTTCGTGAGATGAAAATGCTTGCAAGAGTGGCACGCACGCAAGGGACCAGCGACGCCGCCGCCGACAAGCGGGACGGCGGCCGTGGATAAGCCCGTGGGCAAGCTGGAAGCGGTCGAAATCGCGGCAGTGCTCAAGATGCTGCCGCACCGCTATCCGTTTCTCATGGTCGACCGGGTGATCGAGATGCGCGGCGACGAGTTCGCCATCGGCATCAAGAACGTCACCGTCAACGAGCCGCATTTCCAAGGACATTTTCCCGGCAATCCGGTGTTTCCGGGCGTCCTGATGATCGAGGGCATGGCGCAAACCGCCGGCGTGCTTTGCATCGCGCACGGCTACATGGACAAGCCGAAGACGGTATTTTTCCTCACCATCGACAACGCGAAATTCCGCCGGCCGGTCTATCCGGGCGACACCATCGAGTACCACATGCGCAAGGTGTCGCATCGGCGAAACATGTGGTGGTATCGCGGCGAAGCCAAGGTCCGCGGCCAGATCGTCGCCGAAGCGAAAGTCGGCGCGATGGTTTCCGACGTATGAGCGCGGGGATGATCGATCCCTCGGCGCGGATCGAGGCCACGGCGGTAATCGGACCCAAAGTGAGCATCGGTCCGTATTGCACCGTCGGTCCGCATGTCACGCTCGGCGAGGGCTGCCGGCTGCTCGCGCATGTGAACGTCACCGGCCACACCACGATCGGTCCGCGCACGGTCGTGCATCCGTTCGCCTCGCTCGGCTCGCCGCCGCAGTCGGTGCATTATCGCGGCGGCCCGACCCGCCTTGCCATTGGCGCCGATTGCGATATCCGCGAGCACGTCACCATGAACACCGGCACCGAGGACGGCGGCGGCCTGACCGAGATCGGCGACCGCTGCTTTTTCATGGTCGGCGCGCATGTCGCGCACGACTGCCATATCGGCAACGATGTCGTGATCGCCAACAATGTCTTGCTCGCCGGGCACGCGGCGGTCGGCGATCACGTCGTCTTCGGCGGCGGGGCGGCCGTGCGCCAATACGTGCGCATCGGCGAGGGCGCCATGCTGGTCGGCCTGAGCGGCATCCGCGCCGACGTGGTCCCCTGGGCCATGGCGCAAGGCCCGCTCGCCATTCTCGTCGGGCTGAACGTGATCGGCATGCGCCGGCACGGCTTCGGCAAGGCCGACATCCGCCGCTACCGCGAGGCCTTTCGGGCGCTGTTTTATGGCGAGGGAGAATTTCGCGCCCGCCTCGACCGTGTCGCCGCCGACTATGACGGGGATGCGCGCGTGGCGAAAATGGTCGCCTTCATCCGCGCCGGCAAGCGCCCGCTGACCATGGGCGGCAGCCGCGGCGAGGCCGGCGAACCCGACGAGGACGCATGACCGCGGCGCCCGATGTGCGGCAGGACGCCCCGCTCGCGCTGATTTGCGGCGGCGGCAGCCTGCCCTTGGCGGTGACCGATTATGTCACGGCGCGCGGCCGCGAGGTTATGCTGTTTCCGCTGCATGGCGCCGCCAGGCCCGCCGATTTCGCCGCGCGGCGCTGCGAGTGGCTCTATGTCGGGCAGGCCGGGAAATTCGCCAAAGCCGCGCGCGCGGCCGGCTGCCGCGACGTCGTGCTGATCGGATCGATCGTGCGGCCGGCCCTGTGGCAGATCAGGCTCGATTTCAAGACGCTGATGCTGATGCCGCGCGTTGCCGCCGCGTATCGCGGCGGCGACGACCATCTGCTGTCGGGCATCGGCCGGATGTTCGAGCAAGAGGGGTTCCGCTTGCTCGGCGCGCACGAAGTCGCGCCGGAGATTCTGATGCCGGAAGGCGTGCTCGGCCGCGTGCGGCCTTCCGAGCGCGACCGCGCCGATATCGCGCTCGGGCTGGATTATCTGCGCGCCGCCGGTCCCTATGATATCGGGCAGGCGGTGGTCGTTGCCGGCAAGCACATGCTGGCGATCGAGGCAGCGGAGGGCACCGACGCGATGCTCGCCCGCGTCGCCGATATGCGCGCGAACGGCCGCGTGCGCGCGGCCGCCGGCAGCGGCGTCCTGGTGAAGGCGCCCAAGCGCGGACAGGACAAACGGTTCGACCTGCCTTCGATCGGCCCGCAGACGGTCACCGAAGTTGTGCGCGCCGGGCTGGGCGGCATCGCCGTGGTCGCCGGCGCCACGATCGTTGCCGAACCGGCCGCGCTGGCGGCGGCCGCCGACCGCGCCAATATTTTCGTCGTCGGCTTGCCCGCCGGGACCGGACAATGAGCGGCGCGCCGGGGGCTGGCCCGCATATTTTCCTGGTCGCCGGGGAAGAATCCGGCGACCGCCTCGGTGCCGCGCTGATCGCCGCCATCGACAAGCGCAGCCAGGGCCGCGCGCGGTATTCCGGGGTTGGCGGCACGCACATGGCCGACGCAGGCCTCGCCAGCCTGTTTCCGCTCGGCGATCTGGCGATCATCGGCTTTGCCGCCATCCCCGCGAGTCTGCCGCGTATCCTCAAGCGCATTCGGCAGACCGCCGACGCGGTCATCGCCGCCAAACCGGATGCGCTCGTCATCATCGACATCCCGGAATTCACCCACCGCGTGGCGCGCCGGGTGCGCGCCCGCATGCCGGCGCTGCCGGTCGTCGACTATGTGTGCCCGTCGGTGTGGGCGTGGCGGCCGGGGCGCGCGCGCGCCATGCGGGCCTATGTCGATCGCGTGCTGGCCTTGTTTCCGTTTGAACCGGAGGTGATGCGACGGCTGGGCGGACCGGCCTGCACCTTTGTCGGCCATCCGCTTGGCGAACGGGTCGCGAGCTTGCGCCCGAACGCCGAGGAAGTGCGCCGGCGCTTATCCGCGCCGCCGCTCGTGCTGGTGCTGCCGGGCAGCCGCGCGGGGGAAATCCGCCGCATGGCGGATGTCTTCGGCGCGGCGGCGGCAAAGGTCGCGGAGCGCGCCGGGCCGCTGGACGTCGTGGTGCCGGCGGTGCCGCGGCTGCTCGGCGCTGTGCAGGCGGCAGTCAATTCCTGGCCAGTGGCGGCGCGGATCGTCACCGATCCGGCGGAAAAAGACCTCGCCTTCCGCACGGCACGGGCGGCGCTCGCGAAATCCGGCACGTCGACGCTCGAACTGGCGCTTGCCGGCATCCCGATGGTTGCGGCCTACAAGGTGCCGCTTTTGGAGGAACTATTGGCCCGCCAACTCATCAAGGTGCAGAGCGTCATCCTGGCCAACCTGGTGCTGGGCGAAAACGTAGTGCCGGAACTCCTGCAACGGGATTTTACCGCCGACCGACTGGCCGCGGCCCTGCTGCCGCTGCTGAGCGATAGCCCCGAGCGCCGCCGTCAAATCGACGCCTTCGCCCGCCTTGATGGCCTCATGGAAATCGGCCGTGCGGCGCCCAGCGACCGTGCCGCCGCCGTGGTGCTCGATTGTGCCGGCGGGCTTAACCAACCTGAACGCGAGATGGTGGCATCCGGTCCGCCGACAGCGTAGTTTGCCTCGTTCGGCCAGATCGGCCTATGTCATGCCTGTTAACCGGGTTTTCGCACTTGACCGTTCCGACCCACGCTTCGATTACCGCCGTCCACGGCTATGTGCCGCCGGACCTGCTGACCAATGCCGACCTCGCGCAAATGGTCGACACGACCGATGCCTGGATCACCGAACGCACCGGCATCAAGGAACGCCACATCCTCAAGGGCGAGGGACTCGGCACCTCGCACATGGCGGCGGAAGCCGTGCGCGGTCTTTTGCAGAAGACCGGCACCAAACCGCAGGACGTCGATCTTTTGATCTGCGCCACCACGACGCCGGACATGCAGTTCCCGTCGACCGCCAACATGATTTGCGACATGGTCGGCATCAAGAACATCGGCTCGTTCGACGTGCAGGCGGCCTGCTCGGGCTTCCTCTATTCGCTCACCATCGCCGCGCAGTTCATCGCCACCGGCTTTGCCCGCAAGGTGGTGGTGGTGGGCGCCGACAAGATGTCGTCGATCATCGATTACACCGACCGCGCCACCTGCGTGCTGTTCGGCGACGGCGCCGGCGCCGTATTGCTCGAGCCCGACGCGAACGGCTACGGCATGATGGACTCGCTGATCCGCTCGGACGGCTCCGGCATGATCCATCTTTATCAGGCGGCGGGCGGCAGCCGTATGCCGCCGACGCCGGAGACGGTCGAGAAGCGGCTGCACTACGTGCATCAGGAAGGCGCCGCGGTCTATAAATTCGCCATCGCCAAAATGGCGGAAGTCGCGCGCGAGATCATGTCGCGCAACAATCTGCGCGCCGACATGATCGACTGGCTGGTGCCGCACCAGGCCAACAAGCGCATCATCGAGTCGACCGCCGAGCGCATGGGCCTGCCCATGGAGCGCGTGATGGTGACCATCCAGAAATACGGCAACACCACCAACGCCACGATCCCGCTGTGCCTGTGCGATTACGAGCCGAAATTGAAACCCGGCGACCGCATGCTGCTCGCCGCTTTCGGCGGCGGCTTCACCTGGGCGGGCATTTATCTGCAATGGGCCTATGACGGCGCCAGGGCGCCCAAGCTCAACGGCAAAAAAAATGGAAACGGAAAGGGCGGCTGAAAAGCCGCCCTTCACGCCAGAAGCTTCGTAAAGCTATTTCCTTCGCGAAATCGGAACGTAATCGCGCTGTGTCGCGCCGGTGTAGAGCTGGCGCGGGCGGCCGATCTTTTGCTTCGGATCCTCGATCATTTCCTTCCACTGCGCGATCCAGCCGACGGTGCGGGCGACGGCGAACAGCACGGTAAACATGGTGGTGGGGAAGCCCATCGCCTTGAGCGTGATGCCCGAATAGAAGTCGATGTTCGGGTAGAGCTTCTTCTCGATGAAATATTCGTCGTGCAGCGCGATCCGCTCTAGCTCCATGGCGACGTCGAGCAGCGGATCGTCCTTGATGCCGAGCTCGGTCAGGACCTCGTGGCAGGTCTTCTGCATGATCTTGGCGCGCGGGTCGTAGTTCTTGTAGACGCGATGGCCGAAGCCCATCAGCCGGTAATTGTCGTTCTTGTCCTTGGCGCGCTTGACGAATTCCGGGATGTGGTCGACCGAGCCGATCTCGCGCAGCATGTTGAGCGCGGCCTCGTTGGCCCCGCCATGCGCCGGGCCCCACAGGCAGGCGCAGCCGGCGGCGATGCAGGCGAACGGATTGGCGCCGGACGAGCCGGCAAGGCGCACGGTGGAGGTCGATGCATTCTGCTCGTGGTCCGCATGCAGGATGAAGATGCGGTCCATGGCGCGCGCCAACACCGGGTTCGGCTTGTATTCTTCGGTCGGCACCGCGTAGCACATGCGCAGGAAATTGGTGGAGTAGTCGAGATCGTTCTTTGGATAGACGAACGGCTGGCCGACCGAATATTTGTAGGCCATGGCGGCGAGCGTCGGCACCTTCGCGATCATGCGGATCGAAGCGATCAGCCGCTGGTGCGGATCGGAAATGTCGGTGGAGTCGTGATAGAAGGCCGAGAGCGCGCCGATCGAGCCGGTCATCACCGCCATCGGATGCGCGTCGCGCCGGAACCCCTGGAAGAACCGGCTCATCTGCTCATGAACCATGGTATGCCGGGTGACAGTGTAGTCGAAGTCGGCCTTCTGCTGCGGCGTCGGCAGTTCGCCGTAGAGCAGCAGGTAGCAGGTCTCGAGGAAATCGCCGTGTTCGGCCAGTTGCTCGATCGGATAGCCGCGGTAGAGCAGGATGCCTTCGTCGCCGTCGATGAAGGTGATCTTGGATTCGCAGCTCGCGGTCGAGGTGAAGCCGGGGTCGTAGGTGAACATCCCGCTTTCGGCGTAGAACTTGGAAATGTCCAGGACCGAAGGGCCGACCGTCCCGTCATAGACGGGGTAATCCAGATTCTTGTTGCCGATGGCGATCGTGCCAGTCTTCTTCGTCGAGTCGGTTTTGGCGTCCATGGTCGAGCCCTCGATTTGGCAGCGAGTGGTGCGCGTTGAAGCGTTAAGGCCGGGAGCCGAGGCGCCGGGCAAGGCGAGCGCGGTTCCGGCTGGTTTTTCGGTAACCCATCCTTGTGTGCGCTGCAAGATAGACTACCGCATATCGCTGCCCGCCATATAGGCATTTAAGTCGGGCCGGGCACAGGCTCGGCGCGAATGACCGGCAGGATTGCGGTTTTAGCCGAGCTGATCCCGCAATCGGGCCAGACTCTCGCTTTTGCCCAGCACCGCCAGCACATCGAAGATCGGCGGCGAGGTGGCCCGTCCGGTCAACGCGGCACGCAGCGGTTGCGCCACCGCGCCAAGCTTGAGGCCCGCGCGTTCGGCGTAGCCGCGCACGACCGCCTCGATCGCTTCGGGAGTCCATTCGGTCACCGCATCCATTTCCGGCAGCAGCGCCGCGGTCGCCGATTTGGCCTCGGCGGTGAGCAAGGCCTTTGCCTGGTCGTTCAGTTCGAGGGGACGGCTTGCCCACAAAAACCTTGTCGATTCAAATAATTCCACCAAGGTCTTGGCGCGCTCCTTGAGCGCCGGCATGGCCGCGAGCATCTTGCCGCGCAACGCTGGCGTCAGCTTGCTGGCGAGCTCCTGCCCGCCGGCGATGTGCGGCAGCAGCCCTTCCAGAGCGGCGATCAGATCGGCATCGGCGCTGGCGCGGATGTAATGGCCGTTGAGATTTTCCAGCTTGGCGAAATCAAAGCGCGCGGGCGAGCGGCCGATCTGCGCCAGATCGAATGCGGCGATCATTTCCTCAGTCGAGAAAATTTCCTGGTCGCCATGCGACCAGCCGAGACGCACCAGGTAGTTGCGCATCGCCGCCGGCAGGTAGCCCATGGCGCGGTAGGCATCGACCCCGAGCGCGCCGTGACGCTTCGAGAGCTTGGAACCGTCCGGGCCGTGGATCAGCGGGATGTGGGCCATGATCGGCACATTCCACCCGAGCGCCTCGTAGATATGTTTCTGCCGGGCGCCATTGGTGAGATGGTCGTCGCCGCGGATGATGTGAGTGACGTTCATGTCGTGGTCGTCGACCACGACGGCGAGCATGTAGGTGGGCGTGCCGTCCGAGCGCAGCAGCACGAGGTCGTCGAGATCGGAGTTCTGCCACACCACGCGGCCCTGCACCTGGTCCTCGATCACGGTCTCGCCGATGAGCGGCGCGCGCAGGCGGATGACCGGCTTGACCCCGGGCGGGGCCTCGGCCGGGTCGCGGTCGCGCCAGCGCCCGTCATAGAGTTTGGATCGGCCCTCGCGGCGGGCCGCCTCGCGCATCTCGGCGAGTTCCTCGGGGCTTGCATAGCAGCGGTAGGCCTTGCCGGCCGCGAGCAGTTGCTCGGCGATCTGCCGGTGGCGCTGCGCGCGCGAGAACTGGAACACGATCTCGCCGTCCCAGGTGAGGCCGAGCCAGGTCAGCCCGTCGATGATGGCGTTGATGGCGGCGGCGGTCGAGCGCTCGCGGTCGGTATCCTCGATGCGCAGCAGCATCTTGCCGCCATGCCGGCGCGCGTAGAGCCAGTTGAACAGCGCGGTGCGGCCGCCGCCGATATGCAGGAAGCCGGTGGGGGACGGTGCAAAACGGGTGACGACGGGCTCGCTCATCGCAGGCCGTGTAGCATAATTGCCGGGCAAAAGGTCAGTGCGGTTGACATTGAGCCGAGCGCCACGTCATGCCATAGCCCGCCGACCGGGGCGGCAGCGGTAATTCCGGATTCGAGGAAGCATGGCAGGCGAGGTCAAGGCAAGCGGCATGGCGGTTCCGGCGGAGGCCGGGCGCGATTTCATCCGCGATATTGTGCAGGCCGATCTCGATGCCGGCCGCGTCAAAACGGTGGTCACCCGTTTTCCGCCCGAGCCGAACGGCTATCTGCACATCGGCCACGCCAAGTCGATCGCCCTGAATTTCAGCGTGGCGGCCGAGTTCGGCGGGCGCTGCCATTTGCGTTTCGACGACACCAACCCGGCCAAGGAGGAGCAGGAATATATCGACGCCATCGAGCGGGACGTGCGCTGGCTCGGCTTCGACTGGGGGAAACATCTCTATCACGCCTCCGATTATTTCGAGCGGCTCTACGGCTGGGCCGAAGACCTGATCCGCGCCGGCAAAGCCTATGTCGACGACCAGACGCAGGAGCAGATCCGGGCCAACCGCGGCACGCTGACCGAGCCGGGCAAGAACAGCCCGTTCCGCGACCGCACGGCGGAGGAAAACCTCGACCTGTTCCGCCGCATGCGGGCCGGGGAATTTCCCAATGGCACGCGCGTATTGCGCGCCAAGATCGACATGGCCTCGGGCAATATCAATCTGCGCGATCCGGTCCTCTACCGCATTCTCCATGCAGCGCATCCGCGCACCGGCACGACCTGGAAAATCTACCCGAGCTACGATTTCGCGCACGGCCAGTCGGACGCCATCGAAGGCATTACGCATTCGATCTGCACGCTGGAGTTCGAGGATCACCGGCCGCTTTACGACTGGTTCATCGCCAATCTCGCCGTGCCCTCGAAGCCGCATCAGTATGAATTCGCCCGCCTCAATCTCACTTTCACGGTGCTGTCGAAGCGCGTGCTCACGCTTCTGGTGCGCGACGGCCATGTGAAGGGCTGGGACGATCCGCGTATGCCGACGATTGCCGGCTTGCGCCGGCGCGGGGTGCCGCCGGAAGCGATCCGCGATTTCGTCCGCCGCATCGGCGTCGCGAAAGCCAACAGCCTGGTCGACGTCGGCATGTTCGACTTTTCCGTTCGCGAGGCGCTCAACAGAAGCGCGCTGCGGCGCATGGCGGTGTTGAAGCCGCTCAAGGTGACGATCGAGAATTATCCGCAAGGGCAGGTCGAGGAGCTCGACGCCGTCAATCATCCCGACGATCAGGCCGCCGGCTCGCGCAAAATCAAATTCGGCCGCGAGCTGTTCATTGAGCATGACGACTTCATGGAAAACCCGCCGAAGAAATTCTTCCGTCTGTCGCCCGGCATGGAGGTGCGCCTGCGCTACGCCTATTTCGTCACCTGCCGCGAGGTGGTCAAAAACGCCAAGGGCGAGGTGGTCGAACTGCGCTGCAGCTACGATCCGGCGACCAAGGGCGGCAACGCGCCGGACGGGCGCAAGGTGAAGGCGACCATCCATTGGGTGTCGGCCGCGCATGCGCTTGCCGCCGAGGTGCGGCTCTACAATCCGCTGTTCACCAAGCCCGATCCGAGCGGCGGGGAGGGGTTCGCCGCCGATCTCAATCCGAATTCGCTGGAAGTGCTCGACGCCCGGCTCGAACCCGCGCTCGCCGATGCGAGGCGTGAAGTGCCGGTGCAGTTCGAGCGCAACGGCTATTTCTGCCTCGACCCGGACTCGGCCCCCGGCAAGCCGGTTTTTAACCGCACGATCGGTCTGCGCGACACGTTCGCCAAGGACGTGGCGAAAGACAAAGCGGCCGGTTAACGCGTTCGAAGCGCGGAAAACACCCTGCGCTGCCGTTGCGACGCATCGTGTGAAGGTTCACAACCGTTCTCCTAGCCACAACCTGCGGCTGACGTAGCATGGCCCTTGCGTATCCGCGCTTGAGGGCGTCATGGCAGAGCCGCAGCCGGAAAGATCGCGCGCCAGGGCCTGGGCGGCCGAGATTGACGCCGCGCGCCGGCGCGCCGGCCTCGTGTCGCCGGATTGGCTCGGCGAGCGCGCCGCGTGGCTGGGCCGCCTGCTGGCGCAGTGGGCGGCGGCCGAGGTCGCGCCGGGACGATTGGCGCACTGGCTGCCGGTCGGTTTCGGGTTTGGCATCGTGGTCTATTTTGCCGCCGACCGTGAACCGGCCGCCTGGGCGGCGGCAGGGGCGGCACTTGCCTGCGTCGTTGTGGCGTATCTGGCGCGCCGGCACGTCGTCGGCTTCGCACTTGCGCTCGGCCTTGCCGCCGTGGCCGCGGGCTTTGCCACCGCCACCTTGCAGACCGCGCGCGTCGCCCATCCGGTGCTGGCGTTCCCGCTCACAGCGTCGGTCCATGGCTTTGTCGAGGCGCGCGAGGAACGCGCGCGCAGCGACCGCATCGTGGTGCGCGTGCGCGAGATCGAGGCGCGCCGTCTCGATGTCGCTCCGCAACGCCTGCGCGTCGCGGTACGCAAGGGCACGGCGCCGGCGGTCGGCGCCTTCGTTTCCTTCAAGGCGCATCTGGCGCCGCCGCTTTCGCCGTTGCGGCCGGGCGGTTACGACTTCGCGCGCGAGATGTATTTCTCCTCGCTCGGCGCCTCCGGTTTTGTGCTGGGAAGCGTCAAGACCATGCCGCCGCCGCAGCCGCCGGGCCTGTGGCTGCGCTATGCCTCGGTGCTCGACGGCATACGCGAGGGGATCAATCGCCGCATCCACGCCTTGCTGCCCGGCGACCGCGGCTCGATCGCCTCGGCGCTGATCACGGGAAAACGCAATGCCATTTCCGATCCCGTGAGCGACGCGTTCTACGTGTCGAGCCTCGCGCATGTGTTGGCGATCTCCGGCTACCACATGGCGGTGGTCGCGGGCATCGCGTTCTTTTTCATCCGTGCCGCGCTCGCCCTGGTGCCCTCGTTCGCCAGCCGTTACCCGATCAAGAAATGGGCCGCCGCGGGCGCGCTCGTCGCCGGGGCTTTCTACCTGGTGCTGTCGGGCTCGAGCGTATCGACCCAGCGCGCCTTCATCATGATTGCCATCGTGCTTGCCGGGGTCATGGTGGACCGGCCGGCCTTGACCTTCCGCACCATCGCCATCGCCGCTTTCGTCGTGCTGCTGTTCACGCCCGAAGCGATCGTGCATCCGAGCTTCCAGATGTCGTTTGCCGCGGCGCTCGCGTTGATCGCGGCCTACCAGTTCGGCCTGCCGTGGCGAGCCAATGCCGACACATCGCGCGGCGCGCGCGTGGCGCTGTGGGGCGGGCGGGAAATCGCCGGCATCGTGCTCGCCTCGTTCGTGGCGGGCCTCGCCACCACGCCCTATTCGGCATTCCACTTCCACCGGCTTGCGCCCTATGGCGTGCTCGCCAATCTCCTGGCCATGCCGGTCATTTCCGCCTGGGTCATGCCGATGGGCATTCTCGGCGTCCTCGCCATGCCGTTCGGTTTCGACGCCATGTTCTGGACGCTGATGGGCGACGGCATCGACTGGATGATCGCCGTGGTGCTGTGGGTCGCGCATCTGCCGGGCGCGGTCGGGCATATCCATGCCTTCGGCACCGGGCCCTTGCTGCTCGCAACCGCCGGTCTCTTGCTGCTCTGCCTGCTGCGCACCCCATTGCGCTTTGGTGGCGCGGTGCTGGCGGTGGCGGCGTGCCTGTGGGTGCTGGCGCTGCCTCGGCCCGACGTGCTGGTCGCCGCCGACGGCGAGGCCGCGGCCGTGCGCGGCCGCGACGGCAAGCTCGCGATCCTGCACAACGGGCGCGACACTTTCGCCATTAAGGAATGGCTGATGGCCGACGGCGACGGGCGCGATCCCAAGGATGCGAGCCTGCATGAGGGTGTGGCCTGCGACGCCATCGGCTGCGTCGCCCGCTTGGCCGATGGGAGGCCGGTGTCGTTTGCCGCGTCGGTCGAGGCTTTCGCCGAGGACTGCACGCTCGCCGCCGTGGTGATTTCGCCGCGTCAGGCGCCGGGCCCCTGCCGGGCGGCGCTGATCGACCGCAAGGTCTGGCGGGAGAACGGCGCGATCGCGCTACGCCGGACGAGTGACCGGGCAAGCGACGGAGCGGGCGACCGGTTTGAGCTCAGCGCCGCGCGCCCGGCGGGCTATGAACGTCCCTGGACGCGTGGACCGCGCGACGTCGAAAATACGCTGGCGCCGGCCCGCCGGGCTGCGCCCGACGCAACGCCGAAGACCGAGGATCTGGAAGCCGGCGACTAATACCGCCGGAACAGCCCGACCAGCTTGCCCTGAATGCGCACCCGGTTGGGCGGCAGGATGCGCACCTCGTAGGCCGTGTTGGCCGGCTCGAGCGCGATCGAAGCGCCGCGCCGGCGGAAGCGCTTGAGCGTGGCTTCTTCGTCGTCGATCAATGCGACCACGATGTCGCCGGTCTCGGCGGCTTCCAGGCGGCGGATCAGCGCAATATCGCCGTCGAGAATGCCGGCCTCGATCATCGAATCGCCGCGCACTTCAAGCGCGAAATGCTCGCCCGCCGAGAGCAGGTCGGGCGGCATGTTGATAACATGGCTGCGGGTCTGGATGGCCTCGATCGGCGTACCGGCAGCGATGCGGCCCATTACCGGCACGGCGATCGGACGCCCGCTATTGTCGTCTTCCGAGGTCTGCCGCACGCGGCCGAGATCGCCCTCGATCACGCTCGGGTTGAAGCCGCGCGCGCGGCCGCCGCCATTGATCCCGTGCGCCACCGATTCGGGCAGCTTGATCACCTCGATGGCGCGCGCCCGGTTCGGCAGGCGGCGGATGAAGCCGCGCTCCTCGAGCGCCGTAATCAGCCGGTGAATGCCGGATTTGGACCGCAGGTCGAGGGCGTCCTTCATTTCATCGAAAGATGGTGGCACGCCCGCTTCCGTCAGCCGCTCGTGGATGAAGCGCAGCAGTTCGAACTGTTTGCGGGTCAGCATAGGCGTCTTCCCCCGGTCTTTCGTTTGGCGCTTCCGGCGCGTGCCCTGAGAGCGTTGCCATTAGGGCATCAAAACCAGAAACAAATCATGAACGGACACTATCTGTTCGATATGTGTTCTGCAACCTTTTAATTTGAAGTGAAAAAATCGAAACGCCGCTAAAGGCCTAGCTTAAGGATGACACAGGGTGAACCGGCCGCCGCCGCCGGTGCGTTGGGCTCGCGAATCAACAGGCAGTCCGCCTGTGCAAGCGGCGCCATCAGCGAGCTGTCCTGGTTGGGCAGCGGGGTTGCAATCGGCCCGGCGGGGCCTGCGGACAGGGTCGCGCGCAGGTAGTCGGCCCGCTCGTCATTGGCCTTGAGGTCGCAGCCGAGCCGCGCCGGCTCCGCAATGCGCTCGATATCGCTGCGGCCGGCCAGCCGCCGGATCAGCGGCACCAGGAACAGGAAGGCGCAGACATAAGACGACACCGGGTTACCCGGCACGCCCAAAACCTGCATGGCGCCGAGCCGCCCGTGCATCATCGGCCGGCCCGGACGCAGCGCCACCCGCCAGAACGACAGATCGAGCCCTTCGCCGGAAAGCGCCCGCTGCACCAGGTCATGCTCGCCGACCGAAGCGCCGCCGCTGGTGAGCAGGATATCGGCGCCCCAGCCGCGCGCCCGGCGCACCGCCGCCGCGATCTCCTCGATGCGGTCCACGGCAATGCCGAGGTCGCGAATTTCCGCGCCTTCGCTTGCCGCCAAGGCGATCAGCGCAAAGCCGTTGGAATAGACGATCTCGCCGTGCCCCGGCGCGCCGCCCGGCGCCACCAGTTCGTCGCCGGTGCCGAGAATGGCGACTTTGGGCCGGCGGTGTACGTTGAGGGCGGGGAAATTCATCGCCGCGGCCAGCATCAGGTCGCGGTCGGTGAGCCGCCGGCCGCGGCGCAGCAGCACCTGGCCCTGCGTGAAGTCGATGCCTTGCGCGCGGACATTGCCGCCCTTAACGGCGGGCTTTGCAACTGTGACCAGATCGCCGTCGCGCGTGGTGAACTCCTGGATCACTACGCTGTCGGCGCCCTTGGGCATCACACCGCCGGTGAAGATACGCGCGGTCTCGCCCGCCCCGATCTGGCCACCGAACGGGTGGCCGGCGGCGACTTCGCCGATCAGCTTCAGCCTGACGGGGGACTGCGCCGCATCGGCCGCGCGCAGGGCGTAACCGTCCATGGCGGATACCGCATCGGGCGGCTGCGTGCGTAGCGCGGTCAGGTCCTCGGTGAGCACGCGGCCACGCGCTTCTTTCAGCGCGACGCTCTCGGCGGGCAAAGGCTGCGCGCCGGCGAGCACGCGGCGCAGCGCCTCAGCGACCGGCATCAGCGGGCGGCTCATCCGGTGAAGTCCTCGGCGCGATAATCGCCGGATTTGCCGCCGCTCTTGCGCAGCAGGCGAATGCCCTCGATGTGCATGCCGCGCTCGACCGCCTTGACCATGTCGTAGACGGTCAGGCACGCGACCGACACCGCAACCAGCGCCTCCATCTCGACGCCGGTTTGGCCCGTCACCTTGACGGTCGCCCGCACCAGGAAGCCGGGCAGGGCGTGTTCCGGGTCGATGTCGATCTCGACCTTGGTGATCGGCAGCGGGTGGCAGAGCGGGATCAGCCCGTGCGTGCGCTTGGCCGCCATGATGCCGGCAAGGCGCGCGGCGCCGAGCACGTCGCCCTTGAGCGCGTTGCCCGCGAGCACCAGGTCGAGCGTCTCCTTGCGCATGATGACGCGGCCTTCGGCGATAGCGATCCGCTCGGTCGCGTTCTTGGCCGAGACGTCGACCATGCGCGCCTGTCCGCGCGGATCGATATGGGTCAGTTCGACATTGCTCAGCAACGGCGCGCGCTTTGTCCGGGATTTGGCGCGCGCCGGTGCCTTTTTCGTCCGCGCCTTTGTTTTTCTGGCGCGTGCCATGGCTCTCACTCCGCGGCGGTGCGGCGAGGCGCGCGCGCGAGCAGGGTGCGGGTCGCGGCGGCGACGTCGGCTTGCCGCATCAGGCTTTCGCCGACGAGGAAGGTCGATATGCCGATACGCGCGAGGCGGGCGAGGTCGGCCGGGACGTTTAATCCGCTTTCGGCGACCACAACGCGGTCGCGGGGAATATTTGCCGCCAATCGCTCGCTGACGGCAAGGGAGGTCTTGAATGTGCGGAGGTCGCGGTTGTTGATGCCAATCAGCTTAGATTTCAGTTTAAGCGCGCGTTCAAGCTCATCTTCCTGATGAACTTCAAGTAAAACGTCCATGCCATTGGCAAGCGCGGCGTCCTCAATGGCTTTGGCCGCCGCGTCATCGACCGCCGCCATGATGATCAGGATGCAATCGGCGCCGAGCGCGCGCGATTGCACCACCTGATAAGGCTCGTAGATGAAATCCTTGCGCAGCGCCGGCAAAGGTGTGGCATTGCGCGCGGCCAAAAGAAATTCGGGCTCGCCCTGAAACGAGGGCGCGTCGGTGAGGACCGACAGGCAGGTGGCGCCGCCGGCCTCGTAGGCCCTGGCCAGCGACGGCGGATCGAAATCGGCGCGGATCAGGCCCTTCGACGGGCTCGCTTTCTTGATTTCGGCGATCAGCGCGTAGTCGCCTTGCGCCACTTTGCGTTCGATCGATTTGAGGAAACCGCGGGGCGGCGGCGCCGCTTTCGCCGCGCGCTCAAGCTCGGCGAGCGGATGCGCGGCTTTGGCCGCCGCGATCTCTTTGCGTTTATAAGCCTCGATTTTGGCGAGGATGTCGCTCATGCGAGCTTTACGCCTCCACGGCGTTGGACACCGCAATCAGCCGGTCGAGGCGGCCTTCCGCCTCGCCGCTGTCGATCGATTTGGCCGCGAGCGCGGCGCCTTCCTTCAAATCCCTGGCTTTGCCGGCGACAATCAGCGCCGCCGCCGCATTGAGCAGCGAGACATCGCGCAATGGACCCGGCTTGCCCTTGAGCACGTCGAGCAGCGCCTTGGCATTCGCGTCCGCGTCGCCGCCGCGCAGCGCTTCCGGCTTGACGCGCTTGAGGCCCGCGTCCTCGGGCGTCACCTCGAAGCTGCGGATCTTGCCGTTTTCGAGCGCGGCCACGCTGGTCGGGCCGGAGATGGTGATCTCGTCGAGGCCGTCCGATCCGTGCACCACCCAGACGCTTTCCGAGCCCAGGTTTTTCAGGACCTGTGCCATCGGCTCGACCCAGTGCCTGGAAAACGTGCCGACCATCTGCCGCTTGACGCCCGCCGGGTTCGACAGCGGTCCGAGCAGGTTGAAGATGGTGCGGGTGCCGAGCTCGACCCGGGTCGGGCCGACGTTCTTCATGGCCGGATGATGTGCCGGCGCGAACATGAAGCCGATCCCGGCCTCGCGGATACACGCCGCCACCTGCTCGGGCGTCAGGTCGAGCTTGACGCCGAGTGCCTGCAAAACGTCGGCGGCGCCCGATTTCGACGACAGCGCGCGGTTGCCATGCTTGGCAACCGGCACGCCGGCGCCGGCGACGATGAAGGCGGCGCAGGTCGAGATGTTGAACGAGCCGGAAGCGTCGCCGCCGGTGCCCACAACGTCGATGGCGTTGGGCGGCGCCTTCACCCCCAGCATCTTGGCGCGCATGGTGGTGACCGCGCCGGTGATCTCGTCGACAGTTTCTCCGCGCACGCGCAAACCCATGAGCAGGCCGCCCATCTGCGAGGGCGTCGCTTCGCCGGACATCATGCGATCGAATGCGGACGCGGCCTCCGAGCGGGTGAGGCTCGCGCCGGTCGCGACCTTGGCGATGAGCGCTTTGAAATCGTCGGCCATGGACCGCCTCTATTCCGCGGCGGTAAGCACGCGCCGGCCGGTCTTGGCGTTCCAGGCGGCGGCGAGATCGAGAAAATTCTTCAGCATCAGGTGGCCGTGCTCGGACGCGATGCTCTCGGGATGAAATTGCACGCCGTGCACCGGCAGGGTGGTATGCGCGACACCCATCACCAGGCCGTCGCCGGTCTCGGCATTGACCTTGAGCTCGCGCGGCATGCTCGCCCGCTCGACCACCAGCGAATGATAGCGCGTGGCGCGGAACGGGCCGTTAATGCCGCGGAATACGCCGGTGCCGCTGTGGCTGATCTCGAACACCTTGCCGTGCGCCGGCTGCGCGCGCACGACCTTGCCGCCGAAGGCCTGGCCGATCGCCTGATGGCCGAGGCAGACGCCGAGGATCGGGATCGTGGGCGCCGCCTTGGCGATGAGGTCGAGGCAGATACCGGCCTCGTTCGGCGTGCAGGGGCCGGGCGAGAGCACGATCGCTTCCGGTTCGGCGCCGATCACCTCGGCGGCGGAAATCTTGTCGTTGCGATGCACGACGACGTGGGCTCCAAGCCCGCCCAGGTAATGGAACAGGTTGAAGGTGAAGCTGTCGTAATTGTCGATCAGGACGATCATGATTTCTTGCTTCCTCGCAAGGTCTTACGGCGAGGTCCAAGGGGGGTCAAGCTGGCGCCCGATTGGCGCATCGGTACGGTTTACGTTCTCCCGGGCGTAAACCGGGACCAAATGCAGCGCCGGGCCGGCTATTTGGCCGCCGGATCGGGCGGCGGGACCATATCCCGCATGCGCTTTTCGATTTCCTCGTTGGAGACCGGGGCCGCCGGCAGGCGCGTGTTTTCGGCCGCGACCTCGCCGAAGTGCACGAGCTTCGGCACCATCAGCACGAGGACGAGCAGCAACCACTGCGCCAGCAGGAACGGGACGAGCGCCTTGACGAACGGGCGGAACGGCCCGGGATTTTTCGACACGCCGCGCACCATCATCAGCGCATAGCCGAATGGCGGCAGCAGGAAGCTCGATTGCAGCGTCAGCAGCACCAGCACCGCCACCCAGCGCGCGTCGGCGACGCGCACCAGGAGCGGGGGAATGACGATCGGCACGATGACGAAGATGATCTCGAACGCGTCGAGCACGAAGGCGCAAAGCCCGATCACGCCGAGCACGGCCGCCGTCGCCGGAACGTCGCCGCCGGGAATGGCCGCCACCAGGTTGTTGACCAGCCGGTCGGTGCCGATGAGCCGCAGCACCAGCGTGAAGGTGGTGGCCGCGATCAGCAGCGAGAACAGCGCGCCGGTAATGGCAATGCCGTCGCGAAGGATTTCGCGCAAGGTCGGGCCGCGCAGGCTGCCGCTGATCAGGCCTGCGCAGAGCAGGATGAACGCGCCCATGGCCGCCGCCTCGACCGCGAAAAAATAGCCCGTCGCGACGCCGCCGAGCAGCACGAGCAGCGCGACCAGTGCGACGGCGGCAAGCACGCCTTGCGCCGGCCGCAGCGGCTCGCGCACCGGGTTCAGGGTGTGGCTGCGGCCGGCGTTCCAGGCGAGCGCAATACACAGCAGCAGAAAAATACCCGCCGGCGCCAGTGCCGCATGAAACACATCCTGCGTGTTGATGGCGCGGTCCATGCGCCCGGTTTCGGTCAGCGCGTAGCTGTGCGCGCTCAACATCGCGTCGCTGAGCAGGATGAGCACCAGCGACGGCGGTACCAGCACCCCGAGCGTCGCGGCGACCGCGATGATGGCGTCGCGGGTCGCGGCCGGTACGCCCTCGGCGGTCAGCCGCGGCGCCACGACGTGCGAAAGCCCGAGCACGCTGGCGCCGACCGAGCCGTTCATCGGCCCGAGCAGGGCGCCGAGAAACATGCCGGAGGCAAGCGGCGCCGAAGCGCGTTTGGGCAAGAGCGCGATGCTCGTGCGGTAAAGCGCGTCGGCGACCGGCAGGCGGCCGAGCAACAGCCCCATGGTCACGTAGAGCGGCAGCGCCTGCAGGAGATCGTTGTCGAACAGATTGACCAGCCGTCCGGGCAGCGCCCATAGCAGCGACGCCGGTATGGTTCCGGTCGCAAGACCGAGCAGGGTGCCGAGGCTGGCGACCGCGATGAGCACGAAGGCGGCGGGCAGGCCGGTCGTGATGATGCCGACGCCAACCAGGATCAACAGCGCAAAGCCGCTCCACTCCATCAGAGGTCATCTCCGGGCGCGGGACGGAATATGTCGAGGACGCATTGCGCGATGATGGTAATCGCCATCAGCCAGAGCGCCGCCTTGATGATGAAATAGCCGGGATTGTTGGTGTCCTCGAACGCCTCGAGGCCGAGTACCGAGACGATCACGGTTTCCTTCGACGCAATCAGCACGAAGACCGCCCAGGGCATGAGCCCGAGCGCGGCGCCAAGCTGCCTGAGCCGGCGCCGGGTGCCCGCCGGATAGCGTTGCGCCAGCGTGTCGGCGGCAAGGTGCGTGCCGGCGCGGGTCGCGGCGGTGACGCTGACCGCCACGAACAGGGCGAAGATGATCTGGCCGAGGTCGTTGGCTTCGCGCGAATAGTGGCGAACGATATCGCGCAGCGGCCATTGCAGGAACAAAAGCAAAATCAGCGGCAGCGCCAGCCATTGCACGCCGTCGATCAGGCGGCCTATCAGGCGGTCGAGGCGCTGGAGCAGGGTCATGGCGGCACCAATGCCGGGAAATTTCAGGCCGGCGTCCTCATTATTGCCCGCGTTTGGCCGCGCTGGCGAAGCGGCGGGCCTCCTCGGCGGCGCGAAACAGGGCTTTCGCCTTGTTGATGCATTCCTGCTGTTCGAATTCGGGGTTGCTGTCGGCGACGATGCCTGCGCCCGCCTGCACATACATGACGCCGTCTTTCACCAGCGCCGTGCGCAGCACGATGCAGGTGTCCATCTCGCCGCCGGCCGAAAAATAGCCGACCGCGCCGGCATACAGCCCGCGCTTTTCCTTTTCCAGTTCGTCGATGATCTGCATCGCCCGCACTTTCGGCGCGCCCGACACGGTACCGGCGGGAAATCCGGCGGCAAGCGCGTCGAGCGCATCCTTCTTGCCGGCGAGCTTGCCCTCCACATTGGAGACGATGTGCATGACGTGACTGTAGCGCTCGACGAAAAACTGGTCGGTAACGGTCACGCTGCCGATCTCGGCGACGCGCCCGACGTCGTTGCGCCCGAGGTCGAGCAGCATCAGGTGCTCGGCGCGCTCCTTCGGATCGGCGAGCAGTTCTTCTTCCAGCGCTTTGTCCTCGTGCGGGGTCGCGCCGCGCGCGCGCGTGCCGGCGATGGGGCGGATCGTGACCACGTCGCCCGCGACCTTGACCAGGATTTCCGGGCTCGAACCGGCGACGGCAAAGCCGCCGAAGTCGAGGAAATAAAGATAAGGCGACGGATTGGTCCGCCGCAGCGCGCGATAGAGCGAGAACGGGGGCAGCGTGAACGGCGCCTCGAAGCGCTGCGCCAGCACGATCTGGAAGGCGTCGCCGGCGGCAATGTAGTCCTTCGCCTTGCGCACCATCGCCTTGTATTCGTCCGGCGCCGTATTGGATCGCGGCGGCACATCGAGCGGGCCGGCGTCGAATTCCACCAGCGACTTGTCGAGCGGCCGGTCGAGGCTCTCGACGATGCCGGCAAGCCGCTCGCGCGCCCGCATCAGCGCCGTCCGGGCGTCGACGTTCTTTTCCGGCCGCACCGGGCTCACCACGGTGATCGAATCCTTCACCGCGTCGAACACCACGATCAGCGTCGGGCGCACCAGCACGGCGTCCGGAATCCCGATCGGATCGGGATTGGGCGGCCCTAGATCCTCCATCTGCCGCACCATGTCGTAACCGAGATAGCCGAAAACGCCGGCCGCCATTGGTGGCAGGCTGTCGGGCAGGGCAATGCGGCTGTTCGCGATGAGCGCGCGCAAGGCGGCAAGCGGCGTCTCGGGGCAAGGCACGAAGGCATCGGCCTTGGTGCGAGCGCTGCGGTTGACCTCGGCCTTGCCGCCGCGCGCGCGCCAGACGAGGTCCGGCTCCAGCCCAATGATCGAGTACCGGCCGCGCGCCTCGCCGCCTTCCACGGATTCGAGCAAGAAGCTCATCGGTTTGCCGCCGCCGAGCTTGAGAAAGGCGGAAACCGGCGTCTCCAGGTCGGCGACCAGCGTGGTCCACACGACCTGCGCCTGGCCGTGGCCGTAGCGTTCGGCGAAGACGCTGTCCGACGGCTCCATCTGCATGGGGTCAGTTGTCGCCGGGCGAACCGGTGCCGCTGGTGCCGACGCCCATGGCCTGATCGAGCGCCTGCTGGTTGAAGGTGACGCCGAAATCGCTTTCAAGCCGGGTGACATAGGCGCTCACCAGGTCGTCGGAATAGGCATTTTGCAGCGAGGCGGTGAGCGACTTGCTCGAGATCGGGTCGAGCATGGGATCGATCACGCCCGTGACGCGGAAGACGAAACGCGCGGATTCCTGATCGCCGGCGGCGGCCGCGGGCGTGTCCTTGGGCGTGTTGAACGCCGCCTCGACCAGCTTGGCGGGGGCAAAGCCGCCCGGCTTGCCGCGTTGCAGGTCGGTCGCGGTTTCGACCTTGAGGCCCGCCTCGGTGGCGACTTGCGCAAACGTGCTGCCCGCCTTGAGCTTGCCGAGCAGGTCGTCGGCCTTGGCTTGCAGGCGTTTGCCGATTTCGTCGTCGCGCCAACGCGCTTCGACCTTGTCTTTCACCTCGTCGAGCGTGCGGTCGCGCGCCGGCGTGATGCCGGTGACGTCGAACCACAGGTAGCCGCCATTGGGCAATTGCAGCACGTCGTTGTCGACGCCGACGTCGCTGGCAAAGGCCGCGGCGATCACGTCCGGGGGTTTCGGCAGATCGGGGATCAGGTTGCCGTCCGGACCGCGCCCCGAGCGGTCGACCGCCTCGATGACGCGGTCGTGCAGGCCGAGCTTCTTGGCCGCTTCGGCGAGCGTCGAGCCGGCCGCGCGTTCGTCCTCGATCTTGTCGCGCAGATCGCCGAGCCCGGAGCGGGCTTTGCTTTCGGCGATCTCGCGTTTGATCTGGCCGGCAACCTCTTCGTAGGTCTTCTGGCTGCCCGGCTCGATCTTGGTGACCTCGATGAGCACGCTGCCAAAACTGCCCTTGACCGGTTCGCTGACTTCGTTGGCCTTGAGCGCGAACGCGGCGTCGCCGACCGCCGGATCGATGATCGCGGATTTCTCCACTGTGCCAAGATCGGTGTCGCTCGGCTTGAGGCCGCGTTCCTTGGCGATGTCGTCGAAGCTTGCGCCCTTGGCGATGCGCTCGCGGGCGGCCTGCGCGTCCGCCATGGTGGGAAACACCATCTGCCGCACCTCGCGCCGCTCGGCCTTGCCGTAGCTTTCCTTGCGCTGGTCGAAAAAGGCCTTCGCTTCCGCGTCCGTCACCGCATCGGGCTTGGCAAGATCGGCGGCCGACAGCGAAAGCAAAGTGAGCTTGCGGTACTCGGGCGCGCGAAACAGAACCTTGCGCTCGTCGAAATATTTGGCGAGGACCTCCGGCGTGGGCGCCGGAATATCGCCGGCCTGCGCCGGACCTAAAGCCATGTATTCGATGCTTCGCTTCTCGTTCCGGTATTGATTGAGCGCGTCCAACGCGGTCTCCGGCACGCGCACATTGCCGCCGATGCTTTGCGCGATCTGACGGCGCAAGATGACGCGGCGCTGTTCCTCGACGAAGCGGCCCTCGGTGAAGCCGGCTTGCCGGATGATCTGTTCGAAGCGGGAATGATCGAACTTGCCGTTGAGCCCGTTGAATGCCGGATCTTTGGTGATGCGGTCGGCGATGACGTCGGTGCCGATGCCGAGCCGCAGCGCCTTGGCTTCCTGATCGAGCGTGGTTTCGGCGACCAGCGTGCCGATGATCTGCTGATTGACGCCGAGGTTGCGGGCGTCCTCGGGCGAGATCTCGCGGCCTGCCTGCCGCGAGATCTGCCGCAGGCGGTCGCGATAGATTTCGCGGAATTGCTCGGTCGAGATTTCGGCATCGCCGATCGTGATCGCCGAATTGCGTCCGAAGCCGCGGAAAATATCGCCGATGCCCCAGATCGCGAAGCTGACCACGAGGCCGCTCATGACGACGGCCATGACGGCCCTGCCGAGCCAGTGCGAGGACGCTTTGTGGATACCGCGAAGCATTGGCTTACTTTGTTCCCGGCTGACGCGGACGGGCGGGTATGAATTGGCTGGTCGCGCCCTTATAGGGAGCGGGCCAACTCCTTGCAACTCAAGAAGGATCGGCTTGTACCCGGGCCGCACTGGCGCCGGTGCGGCGGGTCTGATAACCGCACGCGGATAGGGACTAAAACATGGCGTTGGCCGACGTAACGCCGCTGGTGGCGGGCAACTGGAAGATGAACGGTCTTGCCGCCTCGGTCGGCGAGTTGAGCAAAATCGTCAGCGGCGCGCGCGGCATCAAGGCCGATCTGCTGGTGTGCCCGCCGGCGACTTTGATCGGCGGTTTTGCCGCCGCCGCCCGCGGCTCGGCGGTGGCGATCGGCGGCCAGGACTGCCACGCGGAACCCTCCGGCGCCCACACCGGCGATATCGCCGCCGAGATGCTCAAGGATGCCGGCGCCGTCGCGGTGATCGTCGGTCATTCCGAGCGCCGCATCGACCACCACGAGACGGACGCCGAGGTGCGGGCGAAGGCGCTCGCCGCACGCCGTGCCGGCCTGGTCGCCATCGTCTGTATCGGCGAACAACGCGCGGAGCGCGAGGCCGGCAAGACTCTCGATGTGATCGGCCGCCAGCTCGACGGCTCGCTGCCGGATGGGGCAACAGGCGCCAATTTGGTTGTGGCCTACGAGCCGGTCTGGGCGATCGGCAGCGGTCTGACGCCGACCCCGGCGGATGTTGCCGAAGCGCATGGCTTCATCCGCCAGCGCCTGACGGCTCGCTACGGCGGCGAGGGCGGCCGCACCCGCATCCTCTATGGCGGCTCGGTCAAACCGGGCAATGCCGGCGAACTCCTCGGCATTGCCCATGTGAACGGTGCGCTGGTCGGCGGGGCAAGCCTGAAAGCCGCCGATTTCCTCGCAATTGCGGCGGTTTACCGCTAGCCACCCCCGGGGTGGAAATACTTCGATCGATCGTGTAGAGACCGCGGCGAATTCCTATATACCGCGCGAAGCGCCGCCCGGGCGGAAGCCCGGACCGGCCGGTTTGGACGGATTTTGGCCTGATGCAGCACGTCGTCATTGTCATCCACCTGATGCTGGTGCTCGCCTTGATCGGCGTGGTGCTGCTGCAAAAATCCGAAGGCGGCGGGCTCGGCATCGGCTCGGCCGGCGGCTTCATGACCAGCCGCGGCACCGCCAATGTGCTCACCCGCGCGACCGCAATTCTCGCCGGGCTTTTCTTTGCAACGAGCCTGGTGTTGTCGATCCTCGCCGGCCTGAACCGCAAGCCGACCAATATCCTGCCCGCGGGACAAAGTGCGCCGGCCGTGCCCGGTCCGCAAGCCCCGCCCAATGCCGGCGATATTCTCAAACAGCTACAGGGCGCGCCGGCGACGCCGCCGGCTTCCCCCGCCGCCCCGACCGCTCCGGCGGGGCCGCAAGTGCCGCAGTCGAAATAGGAAACTGACGAAGGGCCGGGAAACCGGCCCTTCCGCGTTACGGAGTGAAGCGTTGTGCGAAGGGCCGGAAACCTTTCAGGTGAGTTACGAAAATGTCGACGCAACCAGCTTTGAATTCGAGAACTTTTCCACTTGGCCACAGGCGCAAAGCGGCCCGGCGCATTTCCCGCTCGTCGAATCGATTCGCGGGCGTTAGAGGTTAGGCCCCATGGCGCGGTACATCTTCATCACCGGCGGCGTGGTCTCCTCACTTGGCAAGGGTCTCGCGTCGGCGGCGCTCGGCGCCCTGTTGCAGGCGCGCGGCTACAAGGTCCGCCTGCGCAAGCTCGACCCCTACATCAATGTCGACCCCGGCACGATGTCGCCCTACCAGCACGGCGAGGTGTTCGTCACCGACGACGGTGCTGAGACCGACCTCGATCTCGGTCACTACGAGCGCTTCACCGGCCGCCCGGCCGGTCGCCAGGACAACATCACGACCGGGCGCATCTACCAGGACATCCTGACACGGGAGCGGCGCGGCGATTATCTCGGCGCCACCATCCAGGTGATCCCGCACGTCACCAACGCGATCAAGGATTTCATCCGCGAGGGCAATGACGATTTCGACTTCGTGCTGTGCGAAATCGGCGGCACCGTCGGCGACATCGAGGGCCTGCCGTTCTTCGAGGCGATCCGCCAGTTGGGCAACGACCTGCCGCGGCATCACGCGGTCTATATTCACCTGACGCTGCTGCCGTTCATTCCCAGCGCCGGTGAATTGAAGACCAAGCCGACGCAGCACTCGGTCAAGGAATTGCGCTCGATCGGCATCCAGCCCGACATCCTGCTCTGCCGCACCGACCGGCCTATCCCGCACGGCGAGCGGCGCAAGCTAGCGCTGTTCTGCAATGTGCGCGAGAACGCCGTGATCGAGGCGCGCGACGTCGACAACATCTACGCGGTGCCCGAGGCCTATTCGGCGGAGGGGCTCGACCGCGAGGTGCTCAGCGCCTTCGGCATCGAGACCGGCGCGCCGGCCGATCTCGAACGCTGGCGGCTCATCAACGAGCGCGTGCGCAATCCGGAAGGCGACGTCACCATCGCCGTGGTCGGCAAATATACCGGCCTCAAGGACGCCTATAAATCGCTGATCGAGGCGCTCTCGCATGGCGGCATCGCCAACAAGGTCAAGGTCAATCTCGACTGGATCGAGTCGGAAGTCTTCGAGAACGAAGACCCGGCGCCGTTCCTCGAGCATGTCAACGGCATCCTGGTGCCGGGCGGCTTCGGCCAGCGCGGCACCGAAGGCAAGATCAAGGCGGCGCGTTTCGCGCGCGAGCGGCAGGTGCCCTATTTCGGCATCTGCTTCGGCATGCAGATGGCGGTGATCGAGGCCGCGCGCAATCTGTGCGGCATCGAGGACGCCAATTCGACCGAATTCGGCGCCACCAACGAGCCGGTGGTCGGCCTGATGACCGAATGGCTCAAGGGCAACGAACTGGAGAGGCGCCAGGCCAACGGCGATCTCGGCGGCACCATGCGATTGGGGGCCTATCCGGCGGTGCTCACGCGCGGCAGCCGCGTCGCCGGTATCTATGGACGCACGGAAATCTCCGAGCGCCACCGCCACCGTTACGAGGTCAACACCAGCTACAAAGGCCGCCTCGAGCAGCGCGGCATGCGCTTCTCCGGCATGTCGCCGGACGGCATTCTGCCCGAGATCATCGAATACGAGGACCATCCCTGGTTCATCGGCGTGCAATTCCATCCCGAGCTGAAATCGCGGCCGTTCGAGCCGCATCCGCTGTTCGCCTCGTTCATCGGCGCGGCGGTGGAGAGAAGCCGGCTGGTGTAACCCCGGTTGCTTTGCCGCGCTCCCCGGCCGATAAATTGGCGCCACTGGTAGCCGGAGGAGCCCCATGATCCACGAAATGCGTCATTACATCTGCGTTCCCGGACGTCTGCCGGCGCTGTTAAAGCGATTCGAGAGCAAGACGCTGGCGCTCTGGAAGAAACACGACATCAACCCGGTCGCCTTCTGGACCGTGCAGATCGGCGACGGCAATAACGAGCTGATTTACCTGCTGGCCTGGAACTCGCTCGCCGAGCGCGAAAAGAAGTGGAACGGGTTCATGTCCGATCCGGAATGGATTTCCGCGCGCGCCGACAGCGAGAAGGACGGACCGATCCTCGCCAAGATCAACAACAAGATTCTGGTGCCGACTTCGTTCTCCGCAATGAAATAGCGGGCGCCGCCGGTGTCCCGCGGCCTTGATCACATCGTCCATGCCGTGCGCGATCTCGACGCCGCGGGCGCGCTCTATCGCTCGCTCGGCTTCACCGTCGGCGCGCGCAACCAGCATCCCTGGGGCACGCACAACATGATCGTGCAACTGCCCGGATTCTTCATCGAGCTGCTGACGCTGGCCGAGCCCGGGAAAATGGGTGACGACGGATTCTCGAAAATGTTCGCGGCCTATAACCGCGACTTCATCGCGCGGCATGAAGGCCTGTCACTGCTCATTCTGCAATCGAAGGATGCGCGCGCCGACGAGGCGGCCTTCCGCGCGGCCGGGATCGCGGCCTCGCAGGGCCTGCATTTCGAGCGCGAAGGCAAGCGCCCGGACGGCGCTACGGTGAAGGTCGGCTTCTCGCTTGCCTTCGCGCAGGACCCATTGACGTCCGACATCCACTTCGCCACCTGCCAGCAGCATTTTCCGGAGAATTTCTGGAACCCGACGTTCCAGAAACACGCCAATGGCGTCACGGGGATCGCCGGCGTCGTCGCGGTGGCCGATGCGCCGGAACGGCATCGCGACTTTTTGCAGACCTTCGCCGGCACGCAGGCAAAAGGCGGCAAGGACGGTTTCAGTCTCGCCACGCCGCGCGGCACGATCGACCTTGTGACGCCGGCCGGCTTTCTTCACCGGTTCGGCGTCCGGGCGCCCGACGTCGCTCGCGGCGCCCGCCTGGCGGCGATCCGGTTTGCCGCCGCTGATGCCGGCCTGCTCCAGGGCAGCCCGGAGCTCGCCGGCATGGCCGGGCTTTTTGCCGGAAATGCCGCCGTGATCGGCCCGCAGGACGCCATGGGCGCGGTGCTCGCCTTCGAGCCTTGCCGTTGACCGCGCCGCGCCGCCGCTTCATGGTCGCGCCCGCGAGGACCATTTGGACCGGAAACCGAACTCAATCGTCACCGTCGGCGCCGTGCGTTTCGGCAACGATTTGCCGCTGGCGCTGATTGCGGGTCCGTGTGCGCTTGAGAGCCGCGCGCATGCGCTGGAGATCGCCGGCGCGCTCAAGGAGATTGCCGGGCGCGTTGGCATCGGCCTCGTCTACAAGACCTCCTTCGACAAGGCCAACCGCACGTCGGGCAAAAGCGGCCGCGGTCTCGGGCTCGACGCGGCGCTCCCCATATTCGCTGAAATCCGCGACACGCTGAAAGTGCCGGTGCTAACGGATGTGCACGAGGCCGGCCAATGCGCGCGCGCGGCGGTTGCCGTCGATGTCCTGCAAATCCCGGCCTTCCTGTGCCGGCAGACCGATCTCCTGATCGCCGCGGCAAAAACCGGAAAAGCCGTCAACGTCAAGAAAGGCCAGTTCCTGGCGCCCTGGGACATGGCCAATGTGGTCGAGAAAATCACCGGCGCCGGCAACGCCAATGTGCTGGTGACCGAGCGTGGCGTGTCGTTCGGCTACAACACGCTGGTGTCGGACCTGCGCGCGCTGCCGATCCTCAAGCGCACGACGGGCGCACCGGTCATCTTCGATGCCACGCATTCGGTGCAGCAGCCGGGCGGGCAGGGGGATAAATCCGGCGGCGAGCGCGAATTCGTGCCCGTGCTGGCGCGGGCGGCGGTCGCGGTCGGCGTCGCCGGCGTCTTCATCGAAACCCATCAGGACCCCGACAAGGCGCCGTCCGACGGCCCCAACATGCTGCCGCTCAAGCAGATCGAGCCGCTGTTGCGCGTGCTGGTCGAATTCGACCGCCTGGCGAAACGCTGATCGGCGCGGGGCCGCCGAAGCGCATGAATCGCATCCTCTATTTGATGTCGTTCGTCATATTCGCGACGTCGCTGTTCATGCGCTCAGTCGATCCGGTCATTCCGCAGATCGCGGGCGGGCTGCACGTGACGCCGGCGACCGCAGCGCTCCTGTCCACCGCCTTCACCTTGCCTTATGCGCTGGTGCAGCCGGTGCTCGGCGCGCTCGCCGACATGTTCAGCAAGGCGCGGCTGATCGCGGTCTGCATGCTCATCGGCGGCGCGACCACGGCGGCCTGCGGGCTGGCGACGAATTTCGAGACGCTGCTGGCCTTGCGCGTGCTCGCCGGCATGACCGCGGGCGGCGTTTTCCCGATCGCTTTTGCGCTCGTCGGCGACCGCGTTCCCGTGGCGCAGCGCCAGGTCGCCCTGGGCAAGCTGCTGTTCGCCGCCATGAGCGGCAATCTCCTCGGCGCCTCCGGCGCCGGCGTGATCGGCGATCTGTTCGGCTGGCGCGGGGTGTTCATCGTCACCGGACTCATCAATCTCGTCGCGCTCGCCTGCGCGATCCCCGGCATTCGCGGCGTGAACGAAGCGCCGGGGCGCCTCGATCTCAGGAGCTTCATTCCGAATTACCGCGCGGTGTTCGGCAATCCCCTGGCGAAATACTGTTTCGGCGCCGTTTTCATGGAGGCGATCTTTTTATTCGGCGTGTTCCCCTACATGGCGGTGCTGCTGCACGGCGAAGGCGTCACGCATGCCTCCATCGCCGGCGTCGTGATCGGTGGCTTCGCGGTTGGCGGCATCGTCTACACCGTCACGGTGTCGCGCCTGCTCGCCCGTTTCGGCGAACGCGGCCTGATGGCGGCCGGCGGCATGACGATGGCGTTCTGCCTGATCGTGATTGCCATGCGGCTGCCGTGGCCGGCGGAATTTGCCGACTTTGTGCTGGTCGGGTTCGGTTTCTACCTGCTGCACGGCTGCATCCAGGTCTTCGTCACCGAATTGGCGCCGGCCGCGCGTGGATCGGCGATGGCCGGGCATTCGGCATTTTTCTTCGTCGGGCAGGCGTTGGGGCCGGTCGTTTACGGGTTGGGGCTCAACAGCGTCGGCATCGTTCCGGTTCTTCTGACCGGCGCCGTCGTGTTGACGCTCACCGGCTGGATCTGCGCCTTACGCCTTCGTCATCCCGGTCATCCGCGGCCGCGATAGGGCGCCACGCCCTGCTCGGGCAGCCACAGGCCCCTCGGCAATTTGCCGGCCTGCCAGAACACGTCGATCGGCATGCCGCCGCGCGGATTCCAGTAGCCGCCGATGCGCAGATATTTCGGCTTGAGCAGCGCCACCAGCTGCTTGCCGATGGCGACGGTGCAGTCCTCGTGGAAGGCGCCGTGATTGCGGAAGGTCGCAAGATAGAGCTTGAGCGATTTGGATTCGACGAGGAAACGCCCCGGCACATAATCGATCACCAGATGCGCGAAGTCCGGCTGGCCGGTGATCGGGCACAGGCAGGTGAATTCCGGCGCGGTAAACCGCGCGACGTAATCGGTGTCGGCTTGCGGATTGGGCACGGGGTCGAGGACGGCATCCCTGGGGGACGCCGGCACGCGCGTCGGCCTGCCGAGTTGCAGCGTTTTCCTGGCCATCGGCCAACTATTGGCCCGCTTTCTTAAGGAATGACAAGACCCATCGCGGCCTGTAGAAACGCGACAAACCGGGAACCGCCATGACCGCCATTACCGACATTATCGGCCGCGAAATCCTCGACAGCCGCGGCAATCCGACCGTCGAGGTGGACGTCGTGCTGGAGGACGGCTCGAAGGGCCGCGCCGCGGTGCCGTCCGGCGCCTCCACCGGCGCGCACGAAGCCGTCGAGCTGCGCGACGGCGACAAGGCGCGCTACGGCGGCAAGGGCGTGCGCAAGGCGGTCGATGCGGTCAACGGCGAAATCTACGATGCGCTCGGCGGCATGGACGCCGAGGCGCAGGCCAAAATCGACGAAACCATGATTGCGCTCGACGGCACGCCCAACAAAGGCCGGCTCGGCGCCAACGCCATCCTCGGCGTGTCGCTGGCGGCCGCCAAGGCCGCCGCCACCGCCAAGCGCGAGCCGCTCTATCGCTATGTCGGCGGCACCGCCGCGCGCACTTTGCCGGTGCCGATGATGAACATCATCAACGGCGGCGTGCATGCCGACAATCCCATCGACTTCCAGGAATTCATGATCATGCCGGCGGGCGCGGCGAGTTTCGCCGAGGCGCTGCGCGCCGGCGCGGAAATCTTCCACACGCTCAAGGCCGCGCTGAAGGCGGCGGGCCACAATACCAATGTCGGCGACGAAGGCGGCTTTGCGCCGAACCTGCCGTCGGCGGAGGCCGCGCTCGATTTCGTCATGCAGGCGATATCCAAGGCCGGTTACAAACCGGGCGGCGACGTCTTCATCGCGCTCGACCCGGCGGCGAGCGAATTCTTCAAGGACGGACAATACGTTTACGAAGGCGAGGGCAAGACGCGCACGCCGGCCCAACAGGCCGATTATTTTGCCGAACTCGCGGGCAAATACCCGATCGTCTCGATTGAAGACGGCATGGCGGAAGACGACTGGGCCGGGTGGAAACTGCTCACGCAAAAAATCGGCGGCAAATGCCAGTTGGTCGGCGACGACCTCTTCGTCACCAATGTGACGCGGCTCGAGAGAGGCATCAAGGACGGCATTGCCAATTCGATCCTGATCAAGGTCAACCAGATCGGTACGCTCACCGAGACGCTCGCCGCGGTCGAAATGGCGCACAAGGCCGGCTACAGCGCGGTGATGTCGCACCGCTCGGGCGAGACGGAGGATTCGACCATTGCCGATCTCGCGGTCGCCGCCAATTGCGGACAGATCAAAACCGGCTCGCTCGCGCGCGCCGACCGCACCGCCAAATACAATCAACTGCTGCGCATCGAGGAGGAACTCGGCGCGCAGGCGAAATTCGTCGGCCGCGGGGTTTTAAAATCGAGCCGATGAGGTGACGCGCATGTCTGATCAGGGACTTGTCACCGTTGAAAGCGCGCACGATTTTTCCACGACGCTTGCGCGGCTCGTTTCCGCGCTTGAGCAAAAGGGCGTTACGATTTTCGCACGCATCGATCATGCCGCGGGGGCCAAAAGCGTCGGGCTTGCGCTGCGCCCGACAATGCTTGTCGTATTCGGAAACCCCGCCGCCGGGACGCCGCTGATGCAAGCCGCACAAACGGCAGGTATCGACTTGCCGCTCAAGGCTCTGGTTTGGCAGGACGCGGACGGGACGGTCAAGCTGACTTACAACGATCCGTCGTGGATTGCCGGGCGGCACAAGATTGGCGCCGCGCAAGCCGTGACGGCGCTTTCTGCCGCGCTCGCGTCTTTTGCACTGCAAGCGACGCGCTGATTGCGGCAGCTTGCAATGGGCGCCAATTCGCCGCAGATTGCGGGCAAAATTTCCCTTGAAGAAAACTTCGGAATGTCGGCATGGATCAGAGTACCGCATTGACCGGCCGCGATCGCCGTCAGGCGATCGAGCGCCTGTCTACGTTCGTGGCACATTCAGTCGACGCCGCGCGCGCGGTTGAAAAGCCGTTCTTCCATCTCGAATTCGACCGCGTATTTCCCGACGACGTCTATGCGCGGATTCTCGCGTTGATGCCGGAGGCGACCGACTACCGCCCGATGCATGGCCGCAGCAAGGGCCACGACCTCACCGACGGCACACACACGCGGGTGAAGATCGACCTGTTCCCGGAATACATCCGCAATCTGCCGCCGGAGAAACGCGCGCTGTGGGATGTGATCGGGCGCGCGCTCTGCTCCGAGCCGGTCAAGCAGGCCTTCGTCCGCTGCCTCGCGCCCGGCCTCGGCAAGCGCTTTGGCGCCGACTTCGCCAAGGTCGGCATGTATCCGATCCCGATCCTTACCCGCGACATCCCCGGCTATCTGATCACGCCGCACACGGACACGCGCTGGAAGGGCATCACGGTCCAGTTTTACCTGCCGAAGGACGACGCCAATACCGACATCGGCACCATCTTCCACGAGAGGCTTGCCGACGGCTCGTTGCCGAAGACGACACAGATGCGCTTTGCGCCGAACAGCGGTTACGCCTTCGCGGTCGGCGAGGACACCTGGCACTCGGCCGATCCGGTGCACAACAGGGTGAAATCGCGCGATTCGATCCTGCTCACGTATTTTGTCGACCAGGGGCTGCTGCGCGCCTTCCGCAATCGCGGCAAGCGGCTGGGCAATTTCGTGCTCAACGAAGTCCGGCAATATATTTAGTGCTGGGCCTGGACGATTTTACTTGTCCCTGCCGGCCACTCCGGCGGGGTGCATTAAAACCGCTTTAACGCGAATAGCCGACTGTGCGGGCGCATGGTTTCCCACCGCCGCCGCCGCACCGTCCTGACTGCGCTTGCGCTTTACACGTTTGCCGCGCTGTTCATCGGCTATTTCGCGGTCAACGCCTTCACCGGCAATCACGGCCTGCGCGCGCAGGCCGATCTCGACCAGCAACTTTCCTCCATGCAGGCCGAGCTCACGCGCCTGAAAGCCGAGCGCGCGTCCTGGGAGCGGCGGGTGGCGCTGCTGCGCCCCGACCGCATCGACCCCGACATGCTGGACGAGCGCGCCCGCGCGCTGCTCGGCCTTGTCGATCCGCGCGACCTGGTCCTGCTCACCCACCCGCGCTAGCCGGGCGGGTTTTCCACCGCCGACAGACGATTCCGCGGCTTTCGGCCGCTTTCGCCGCAGGGCTGTCCGGCGGCCTCGCGCTTTCGCCACCGCCTGATGTAGGCTATTGGGGGGCTGCAAAGGTCAACCGACGCCCCCGCGATATTTGCCCGGACGCTTTTGCAAGGGAGAGCCAATGGCGGCCGCCAAGAAACAGCCCAGCCCAGACGCCAAGGAACCGGCCGCACCGGTCGCCAATTTCAGCAAGGACGAGGAGCTTGCCGCCTATCGCAGCATGCTCACCATCCGCCGCTTCGAGGAAAAGGCCGGCCAGATGTACGGCATGGGCCTGATCGGCGGCTTCTGCCACCTTTACATCGGCCAGGAGGCGGTGGTCGTCGGCATGCAGATGGCGCTGAAGTCGGGGGATCAGGTGATCACCGGCTATCGCGACCACGGCCACATGCTGGCCAGCGGCATGGACCCCAAGGGCGTGATGGCGGAACTCACCGGCCGCTCGCATGGCTATTCCAAGGGCAAGGGCGGCTCCATGCACATGTTTTCCAAGGAGAAGGGCTTTTACGGCGGCCACGGCATCGTCGGCGCGCAGGTGCCGCTTGGAACCGGTTTGGCCTTCGCCAACCGCTACCGCGGCAACGACAATATTTCGCTGACCTATTTCGGCGACGGTGCGGCGAACCAGGGCCAGGTCTATGAAAGCTTCAACATGGCCGAGCTGTGGAAGCTGCCGGTGATCTACGTCATCGAGAACAACCGCTATGCCATGGGCACCGCCATCACCCGCGCCTCGGCGGAGACCAACCTGTCGCGGCGCGGCCTGTCGTTCAACATTCCCGGCGTCCAGGTCGACGGCATGGACGTGCGTGCGGTCAAGGCGGCCGGCGACAAAGCGGCACAATGGTGCCGCGCCGGCAAGGGGCCGCATATTCTGGAAATGCTGACCTACCGCTACCGCGGCCATTCGATGTCGGACCCGGCGAAATACCGCACGCGCGAAGAGGTCGAAGAGGTGCGCACGCACCACGATCCGATCGACATGGCGCGCGCGCGCATCCTGGAAAAGCAATTCGCCAAGGAAGACGCGTTGAAAAAAATCGACGGCGAGGTGCGCGACCTGATCAATCAGGCTGCCGAATTCGCCACCCACGATCCCGAGCCGGACGTGGCCGAGCTTTATACCGACGTGTACCGGTAGCAGCCCATGCCGATCGAAGTGCTCATGCCCGCGTTGTCGCCCACGATGGAGAAGGGCAACCTCGCCAAATGGCTCAAGAAGGAGGGCGATCGCGTCAAGTCCGGAGACGTCATCGCGGAGATCGAGACCGACAAGGCCACCATGGAGGTGGAGGCGGCGGATGAGGGAACGCTGGGCAAAATCCTGGTTCCGGAAGGCACCGCCGATGTCGCGGTGAACACGCCGATCGCCGTGATCCTCGGCGAGGGCGAGGACAAGTCGGCGATCAAGGCAACCACGGCGCCGAAGCCTGCAAGGGCGCCGGTCTCGGAAGAAGTTGCGGAGTCACAGCCCCTGGTCGAAGAGCGCCGGGCAGTGAAGGAGCCGAAAGCCGCAGCGCCGGCCGCGCCGGAAGCGAAGGTTGCGCCCGATCCCGACATTCCCGAAGGCACCGAAATGGTCACCATGACCATGCGCGAGGCGTTGCGCGACGCCATGGCCGAGGAAATGCGGCGCGACAAGGATGTTTTCGTCATGGGCGAGGAGGTCGCCGAATATCAGGGCGCCTACAAGGTCACGCAAGGGCTGTTGCAGGAGTTCGGCGACAAGCGCGTGATCGACACCCCGATCACCGAGCACGGCTTTGCCGGTCTCGGCGTCGGCGCGGCACTCGCGGGCCTCAAGCCGATCGTCGAATTCATGACCTGGAATTTCGCCATGCAGGCGATGGACCAGATCATCAATTCGGCAGCGAAGACGCTCTATATGTCGGGCGGGCAGATGGGCTGCTCGATCGTGTTCCGTGGGCCGAACGGCGCCGCCGCGCGCGTCGCCGCCCAGCACAGCCAGGATTATTCGCCCTGGTTCTCCAGCGTGCCGGGCCTCAAGGTGATCGCGCCGTCAAACGCCGCCGACGCCAAGGGTCTGCTCAAGGCCGCGATCCGCGATCCCAATCCGGTGGTCTTCCTGGAAAACGAAATCCTCTACGGTCATTCCTCGCCGGTGCCCAAGCTCGACGATTTTGTCCTGCCGATCGGCAAAGCCAAAATCGTGCGCCCCGGCGCCGACGTTACCGTCGTCGCCTGGGCGATGGGCATGTCGTATGCGCTCAAGGCCGCCGAGGAACTGGCCAGGGACGGCATCGAGGCGGAGGTCATCGATCTGCGCACCATCAAGCCGATGGACACCGGGACTATCGTCGCCTCGGTGCAGAAAACCGGCCGCTGCGTCACCGTCGAGGAGGGCTGGCAGCAGTCCGGCGTCGGCGCCGAGATCGCCGCCCGCGTCATGCAGCAAGCCTTCGATTACCTCGATGCGCCAGTTATGCGCGTATCGGGCAAGGACGTGCCGATGCCGTATGCGGCCAATCTCGAAAAGCTCGCGCTGCCCTCGGTCGCCGAAGTGGTCGAGGCGGCCAAAGCCGTCTGTTACCGGTAAGCGCGCGCCATGCCCACCAACATCCTCATGCCCGCGCTGTCGCCCACCATGGAGAAGGGCAACCTCGCCAAGTGGCTCAAGAAGGAAGGCGACAAGATCAAGTCGGGCGACGTCATCGCCGAGATCGAGACCGACAAGGCGACCATGGAATACGAGGCGGTCGACGAGGGCACGCTCGCCAGGATCGTCGTGCCGGAAGGCACGCAGGACGTAGCGGTGAACGCCGTGATCGCGGTGCTGGCGGGCGAGGGTGAGGACGTGAAGGCGGCGGCTGCGGGCGCGAAATCCGCGCCGTTGGCGGCAAAACCCGCGGAAGCGGCCAAACCCGCAGCAAAATCCGAGGCGCCGAAAACTCCGGTCGCGCCGCCGCCCACGGTGCCACCGCAAAAGGCGCTCGGCGAGGATCCGTTCCCGCGGGCGAAAGGCGCGGCCGGCAACCGCATCTTCTCCTCGCCGCTCGCGCGCCGGCTCGCCAAGGACGCCGGCATCGACATTGCCCGCGTGGCGGGCTCGGGCCCGCACGGCCGCGTCATCGCGCGCGATGTCGAGCAGGCGAAATCCGGCAAGGGCCTGCGCGCGCCCGCCCCAGGAGCGCCGTCGGGAGCGCCGCTCGCACCGGCCATGAGCGGCCAGCAAATTCTCGCGCTCTACGAGCCGGGCTCCTACGACGTCGTGCCGCATGACGGCATGCGCCGCACCATCGCGCAGCGGCTCACCGCGGCGACGCAATCGATGCCGACGTTCTATCTCACCATCGATTGCGATATCGGCAAGCTTGTCGCCGCGCGCGAGGAGATCAACGCCGCCGCACCCAAGGACAAAGACGGCAAGCCCGCCTACAAGCTCAGCGTCAACGACTTCGTCATCAAGGCGCTGGCGCTGGCGTTGCAGCGCATCCCGGATGCGAATGTGAGCTGGACCGAAGCTGCCATGCTCAAGCACAAGCATTCGGACATCGGCGTCGCGGTCGCCCTGCCATTCGGCCTGATCACGCCGATCGTGCGCAGTGCCGAGAGCAAGTCTCTGTCGGCTATATCCAACGAGATGAAGGATCTCGCGGCGCGCGCGCGGGCGAAGAAGCTCAAGCCGAACGAATACCAGGGCGGCACGTCATCCGTGTCGAATCTCGGCATGTACGGCATCAAGGATTTCACCGCCGTCATCAACCCGCCGCAGTCCTCGATCCTCGCGGTCGGCACCGGCGAGGAGCGCGCCGTCGTGCGCAACGGTCAACTGGCGGTCGCCACCATCATGAGCGTGACCATGTCCTGCGATCATCGCGCGATCGACGGCGCGCTCGGCGCCGAATTGATCACCGCGTTCAAGAAGCTGATCGAAAGCCCGGTCATGATGGTGGTGTAAACCGCCCCGTCTCACAACGCCTTGGGCGGCGCCATGCCTTCCGGCTTGAGACCGCGCGCGGTAAACACCGCCTGCGCCTCCGGCGTGTGCAGGAAATTCACCAGCGCCCGCGCGGCATCCTTTTGCGCGGTGCCGCTCGCGGCGCCGGCGGAATAGAACGTGACGTTGTTCAAATCGCCCGGCGGCGGAGCGACGATGTCGACGCCGGCGACCGACATCACCTCCGGCTGCTGCTGTACGGCGAGCTCGGCTTCGCCGCTCACCACGAGGTTCGCCGAATTGCCGCCTGCCGGCGGATGCCTGGTCTTGTCTTTCATCTGCTCGGCGATGCCCATGCGCTCGAGCGTCTTGGCAAAAAACACGCCGCTCGCGCCGCCTGCCGCCGGGTTCGAGTAGGCGATCGTTTTCGCTTTCAGCAGCGTCTCCTTGTATTTTTCCGGCGTCGAAATGTCGGGCTTGGGCGCGCCTTTCTTCACCACCATCGCCATGCCCGAGGAGGCAAACAGCGCGTCGGAGGACGCCGTCGCCTTGCCATCCTTCGACAGCGCGTCGAAGCCCTGCTTGGTCAGCACGTAAATATCGGCGCTTTCGCCGGCCTGCACGCGCTTGACCAGCATGGCGGCCGTACCCCAGGTGATGGTGAGCTTGTGCCCGGTCACCTTCTCGAATTTCGGCATCAATTCTTCGAGCGCCGCCTGCACGCCGATGGTGCTGTAGACCTTGATCTCGGCGGCCGATACGAAACCCGCTTGCACCAGCAGAAATACTGCGATAGCCGCAATGCGGCCCTTGGTCCCGGTCATGACGTCTCCCCCTAGTGTTATTGCCGTCATTACATGCCTAAATTGGGCTAGGTTCAATCGGGGTCGCTGCGGAGGCGAAGGCCGGCATGGCTGAAACCAGTTTCGACGTTCTCATCATCGGCTCCGGCCCCGGCGGCTATGTCACCGCCATCCGCGCCGCGCAGCTTGGCTTCAAGACCGCCATCATCGAGCGCGATTATCTCGGCGGCATCTGCCTCAACTGGGGTTGCATCCCGACCAAGGCGCTGCTGCGCTCGGCCGAGATTTTCCACTACATGCAGCACGCCGGGGACTTTGGGCTCAAGGCCGACAACGTCGCCTACGACCCCTCGGCGGTGGTGAAGCGCTCGCGCGGCGTTTCAAAACGCCTCAACGACGGCGTCGGCTTTCTGATGAAGAAAAACAAGGTGTCGATCGTCTGGGGCGAAGCCACGATCGACGCGCCCGGCAAGGTGACGGTGAAGCCGTCAAAGAGCGAAGCGCCCAAGGGCGCGCTGGGGCCGGGCCAATATCAGGCCAAGCACATCATCATCGCCACCGGCGCGCGACCGCGCGTGCTGCCGGGCCTCGAGCCCGACAAGAAACTGGTTTGGACCTATTTCGAGGCCATGGTGCCGCCGAGCATTCCCGAATCGCTGCTGGTCATCGGCAGCGGCGCCATCGGCATCGAGTTCGCCTCCTTCTTCCGCACGCTCGGCTCGGATGTGACGGTGGTCGAAGTGCTGCCGCAAATTCTCCCCGTCGAAGACCACGATATCCAGGCCTTCGCGCGCAAGAGCTTCGAGAAGCAGGGCATCAAGATTCACACCAATGCCAAGGTGACGAAGCTCGAGAAAAAACCGGACAGCGTCACGGCGACGATCGAGGAGGGGGGCAAGACGCAAGCCCTCACCGTCGAGCGCGTGATCTCGGCCGTCGGCGTCACCGGCAATATCGAAAACCTCGGCCTGGAGAAGCTCGGCGTGAAAACCGAGCGCGGCTGCGTCGTGGTCGATCAATACAACAAGACGAACGTGCCCGGCATCTACGCCATCGGCGACGTATCCGGCCCGCCGATGCTCGCGCACAAGGCCGAGCATGAGGGCGTCATCTGCATCGAAGCGATCAAGGGCCTGCATCCGCATCCGATGAACAGACTGATGATCCCCGGCTGCACCTATTGCACGCCGCAGGTCGCCTCCGTCGGGCTCACCGAACAGGCGGCCAAGGACAAAAAGCTCGACATCCGCGTCGGCCGCTTTCCCTTCGTCGGCAACGGCAAAGCGATTGCGCTCGGCGAGGATCAGGGTCTGGTCAAGGTCATATTCGACCGCAAGACCGGGCAATTGCTCGGCGCGCACATGGTCGGCGCCGAAGTCACCGAATTGATCCAGGGCTATGTCGTCGCCATGAACCTGGAAACGACCGAAGAAGAATTGATGCACACGATCTTCCCGCATCCGACGCTGTCGGAGATGATGAAGGAAGCCGTGCTCGACGCTTATGGCCGCGTATTGAATATGTAGGGAGAATCCGATGGCGAAGTTCGACAGCATTCTCGGGACCGTCGGCAATACGCCGGTCGTCAAAATCAACAAGCTGGGACCCAAGGGCATCAACCTTTACGTCAAGGTCGAGGCGTTCAACCCGCTCGGCTCGGTCAAGGATCGTCTGGCGCTCGGCGTCATCGAGGCGGCGGAGAAGGACGGCACGCTCAAGCCCGGGCAGACGGTGGTCGAGGCGACGTCTGGCAATACCGGCATCGGGCTGGCGATGGTCTGCGCCGCCAAGGGCTACCCGCTTGTCGTCACCATGGCGGAGACCTTCAGCGTCGAGCGGCGCAAGTTGATGCGCTTCCTCGGCGCCAAGGTGGTCCTCACGCCCGCCGCCGAACGCGGCATGGGCATGGTGCTCAAGGCGCAGGAACTCGCACGGACGCACGGCTGGTTCATGACGCGCCAGTTCGAGAACGAGGCCAATGCCGACATGCATACGCGCACCACGGCGCGCGAGATCATCAACGACTTCAAGGGCGAGAAACTCGATTATTGGGTCACCGGCTTTGGCACCGGCGGCACGCTCAAGGGCGTCGCCCGTGTGCTTGCGAAGGAACGGCCCGACACCAAGATCGTGCTGTGCGAACCCGCCGACGCGCCGATGCTCACGACGCACACGCCGCAGGAGCGCAACCCCGACGGTTCGCCGGCCAAGGCCAATCCGGCGTTCAAGCCGCATCCGATGCAGGGCTGGAGCCCGGATTTCATCCCGAAGCTCACCGGCGACGCGGTCGATTCCGGCGCGATCAGCCGCATCATCACCATCGCCGGCGCCGACGCCATGAAGTGCGCGAAGGCGCTCGCCCAGCAGGAAGGCATCTTCGTCGGCATCACCGCCGGGGCGACCTTCGCCGGCGCGCTCGAAGTGTGCAAAGGCGCCAAGCCCGGCGACACCGTGCTTGCCATGCTGCCCGACACCGGCGAGCGCTATCTCTCGACGCCGCTGTTTGCCGACGTCGGCACCGATATGAACGAGGACGAGTTGAAGATTTCCAATTCGACTCCCAACCATCGAATGCCGCCGAAGGCGGCGTAGAGAGGGCGCGCGCCATGGGCATTATCGCCTGGATTATGATTGGCCTGATCGCCGGTTTCTTGGCGCATTCGCTGCTCGGCGGCCGTGGTGGGGTTCTCGGCAATATCGCCGTCGGCCTGATCGGCGCCGTTGTCGGCGGGTTCCTCTTTTCCCGGCTGCATATTGTCGTCGAGCCGGGATTCGGTGGCGGACTGATCACCGCCACGATCGGGGCGATCATTTTCCTCGCGATCTGGCGGGCGATCCGCCAGGCGTGACCTTGCGGGCCCGCGGCCGCAGCCGTAAGTAAAGCCATGGCCGTCGTCTACGACATCAATTCGCCGCGTCCGCGCCATCCGGAAAAGGCGCATCGGCCGGATACGGCGCAGCCGAAAAAGCCCGACTGGATCCGCGTCAAGGCGCCGGTCTCGCCGGGCTATTTCGAGACGCAATCGATCATGCGCGCGAACGGCCTGCACACCGTGTGCGAGGAAGCGGGCTGCCCCAATATCGGCGAGTGCTGGGAGATGAAGCACGCGACCTTCATGATCCTCGGCGACACGTGCACGCGGGCGTGTGCCTTCTGCAACGTCAAGACCGGCTTGCCCGGCGCGCTCGATCCGCATGAGCCCGCCCATGTCGGCGAGGCGACCGCCAGGCTCGGCCTTGCGCACATCGTCGTCACCTCGGTTGACCGCGACGACCTTGCCGACGGCGGCGCGCGCCATTTCGCCGACACCATCCGCGCCATCCGCGCGCGCTGCCCGCAAACCACGATCGAAGTGCTCACCCCGGATTTCCTGCGCAAGGACGGCGCGCTGGAACTGGTGGTCGAAGCCAGGCCCGACGTGTTCAACCATAATCTCGAGACGGTGCCGTCGCTTTATTTGAGCGTGCGCCCCGGCGCGCGCTATTTTCACTCGTTGCGGCTGTTGCAGCGGGTGAAGGAGATAGACCCCACGATGTTCACCAAGTCCGGCATCATGCTGGGCCTCGGCGAGGAACGGAACGAGGTGTTGCAGGTCATGGACGACCTGCGCTCGGCCGATGTCGATTTCCTCACCGTCGGGCAGTATCTGCAACCGACGCGCAAGCACCACGCGGTGGCGCGCTTCGTGCCGCCGGCCGAATTCGAGGCACTCAAGTCCGTCGCCTATGCCAAGGGCTTCCTCATGGCGGCATCCTCGCCGCTGACCCGCTCGTCGCATCACGCCGGCGAGGACTTCGCGCGGTTGCAGGCGGCGCGCGCGGGGCAACATCCGCGTTGAGGCGGTTTGTCCGATGCAGCGTGTCCTGGTGATGGGCTGCTCGGGCTCCGGCAAAACGACATTCGCGCGGGCTCTCGCCGGCAGGCTGGCGCTGCCTTACGTCTCGGTCGATCGGTTGTTCTGGCAGCCGGGCTGGCGCGAACCGGACAAGGAGGCATTCGCCGCGAGATTGATGCAGGCCGCGGAGAAGCCCGCCTGGGTCATGGACGGCGACTTCATACGCCATGCCGGCGAGTTTCGCCGCGCCCGCGCGCAGGCGATCGTCTGGTTCGACCTGCCGCGCGGCGTGTGCATGACGGGCGTGCTGCGCAGGATCGCCACGACCCATGGGCGCGTGCGTCCGGATATGGCGCCGGGCTGTCCCGAACGCTTCGATTGGGATTTCCTCAAATATGTCTGGACGTATCGCGACGTGATGCGGCCGAGGCTCGCGGCCTATTGCGCGTCGCTGCGGGCCGACCAGCGGCTTGTGGTGTTTAAGACGCGCGCGCAGGCCGGTGCGTTCCTCGCATCGGCGGGAACGGCCTGATGCCGCAATTTTCCACCCGGCGCAGCGTTGCGCACAGCGCGGCCGACATGTTCGATCTCGTCGCCGACTGCGAACGCTATCCCGAATTCGTGCCGTTGTGCGCCGGCCTCAAAATCCGGAGTCGCAGCGATAAAGGCGAGGGCATCGCCGTGCTGGTCGCCGACATGACGGTCGCCTACAAGATCATCCGCGAAACCTTCAGCAGCCGCGTCACCCTCGACCGGCCGAATATGAATATCCTCGTCGAATATCTCGATGGCCCGTTCAGGCGGCTGCAAAACCGCTGGTCTTTCCGTCCCGCCGGCGACAAGGCTTGCGAGGTCGAGTTCTTCATCGAATACGAATTCCGCAGCCGCACTCTCGCCATGCTGATGGGCGCCATGTTCGACGCCGCGTTCCGCAAATTCGCCGCCGCGTTCGAGCGGCGGGCGGATCAGATCTATGGACGCAAGACCGCATAGCGATCCGCCAAAGTCCGCCGCCCTTTTCCGTCCGCGCGTTGTCCGTCCGCGCGTCGCTTGCCCAAAAACGGGCATATTCATTGCGCAGGGGGTATATCGGCCATGCGGCCTTGATGCTAGGTTTTATCCGTTGCTTTCGATGTGGACTCCAAGGAGGGCCGCATTCCGACGCAAGCAATTATTACAAATTCTGGCCGGACCCCAGTGTGACGCGCTGATTGCGCGCGCGCCGCGGGCCTGCCGCCGTATTGTCCAGGGAGGCACCATGCCAAGCGATACTGCAACGCTCAAAGCGACCATGCGCGGAGAAGTCATCGGCAAAAACGACGCCGGCTACGACGCAGCGCGCGCCGTCTACAATGCCATGATCGACCGCCGGCCGCTTATGATTGCCCGCTGCGCCGACGTCGCCGACGTCATCGCCGCGGTCAAATTTGGCCGGGAAAACAAGCTCACCGTTTCAATTCGCGGCGGCGGCCACAATGCCGGGGGGCTCGGCGTCTGCGACGACGGTCTGGTGATCGACCTCTCGCGCATGGATTACGTTCACGTCGATCCGAAGAAGCGCACGATCCTTGCCGGCGGCGGCGCGCTGTGGGGCGATGTCGACCATGCCGCGCATGCTTTCGGTCTTGCGGTGCCGGCCGGGATCATCTCCACGACCGGCGTCGGCGGGCTGACGCTCGGCGGCGGCATCGGTCATTTGACGCGGCAATGCGGGCTCACCGTCGACAATCTGCTCTCCGTGGACATGGTGCTGGCCGACGGCCGCTTCGTCACCGCGTCCGCCAAGGAGAACCCCGACCTGTTCTGGGCGGTGCGCGGCGGCGGCGGCAATTTCGGCGTGGTCACGGCGTTCCTTTTCAAGGCGCACCCCATTCACACCGATTATGCCGGTCCCATGCTGTGGCCGATGCAGGACGCCGCGGAAATCCTGCGCTGGTATCGCGACTTTATCCGCAAGGCGCCGAACGCCCTCAACGGCTTCTTCGCCTTCCTCACCGTGCCGCCGGGGCCGCCGTTCCCGCCCGAACTGCACAACAAGAAAATGTGCGGCGTCGTGTGGTGCTACACCGGACCGGCGAAGAACGCGGAGCGCGTGTTCGCGCCGATCCGCAAATTCAAAAAACCGGCGCTCGATTTCGTCGGCCCGATCCCGCATCCCGCATTGCAGAGCATGTTCGACCCGATCTTCCCGCCGGGACTGCAATGGTACTGGAAGGCCGACTTCGTCTACGAGATCAACGACGAGGCGATTGCGCTGCACATCAAGCACGGCGCCATGTTGCCGAGCATGCAGTCGACCATGCATCTCTATCCGATCGACGGAAAGGCGCACGCGGTAAAGAAGACCGCGACGCCCTGGTCGTACCGCGATGCCCAATGGGCCGCCGTGATCGTGGGCGTCGATCCGGACCCGGCGAACAAAGGAAAAATCTCGGAATGGGCGAAGGACTACTGGGCGGCCCTGCATCCGCATTCGGCCGGCGGCGCCTACATCAATTTCATGATGGACGAGGGCGAGGACCGCATCCGCGCGACCTATGGCAAGAATTACGACCGGCTCGCCAAGGTGAAGAAGCGCTACGACCCGACCAATTTCTTCCACGTCAACCAGAACATCCGCCCGTCCTGACGAGCGCCGCGATGGCCGCCCGCGCGGCGGCCGTCGCTATTTCGCCTCCGCCATCGCTTGCAGCATGGCGAGCGCCTGTAGCACCGATTTTTCGCGCACTTGCGCGCGCCCGATGTCGCCATAGCGCATCTCGGCATGGGTGAGCGCGCCGCTGCGCGCGGCGGCGGCGAAATGCACCAGTCCCACCGGCTTCCCGGGGCTGCCGCCGCCCGGACCGGCGATGCCGGTGATGGCGACCACGATATCGGCGCCGCCTTTGCCGAGCGCGCCGCGCGCCATGGCTTCCGCGGTCTGTTGGCTGACCGCACCGTGCTCGCGCAGCGTATGGGCCGGCACGCCGAGCATGCGTTGCTTGGCTGCGTTCGAATAAGTGACGAAACCGTGGTCGACGACGTCGGAGGAGCCGGCAATATCGGTGAGCGCGCCCGCCACCAGTCCGCCGGTACAGGATTCGGCGGTGGCGATTTTTAGGCCGCGCGCGCGGGCGGCCTCGAGCACGGCGGTCGCGGCTGCGCGCAATTCGGCGTTCATGCCGCGCTCCAGGGCAGGCGGACGGTCGCCGTGGCATAGGCCGCGATGCCTTCGCCACGGCCGGTGAAGCCTAATTTCTCGCTGGTGGTCGCCTTCACCGCTACGCGCTCGGTCGCGATGCCAGCGAGCGCCGCGATCCTGCCGCGCATCGCCTCGCGCTGCGGGCCGATGCGCGGGGTCTCGCACACCAGCGTCAGATCGAGATGGGCGATGCGGCCGCCGCGCGCCTTCACGCGCTCGACGGCGAAGGCAAGAAAACGGTCGGACGAGGCATTACGCCACTGAGGGTCGCCCGGCGGAAAATGCGCGCCGATGTCGCCCTCGGCCAACGCGCCGAGGATGGCGTCGGTGAGCGCGTGCAAGGCAACGTCGGCGTCGGAATGGCCGATCAGCGCACGATCGTGCGCGATGCGGAGGCCGCCGAGCGTGACATGATCGCCGGGGCCGAAGGCGTGCACGTCGATGCCCGAGCCGGTGCGGATGTCGCCGAGCGCGGCGAAGGCGACCGCTTCCGCGCGCGCGAAATCGCCGTCCTCGGTGATCTTGATGTTGCCCGGCTCGCCGGCAAAGACGCTCACCTTGAGGCCCGCCCATTCGGCGAGCGCGGCGTCGTCGCTGAAGTCGACGCGCTGCGCGGCGGCGGCGCGGCGATGCGCTTCGAGCAGGGCCGGGTAGGCGAAAGCTTGCGGCGTCTGCACCAGGCGCAATGTATTGCGGTCGAGCGTTGCGCCGACGACGCCTTCGCCATCGACGATCTTGACGGTATCGGTGACGGCGAGGGCGGGGATCGCCGCGCCGCTGCGCCGTCCCGCCGCGATCGCGCGCGTGACCAGCGCTGCGCTCGCGAATGGGCGTGCGGCGTCATGCACGAGGACGATGTCGGGCTTGCGAGGGCCGAGCGCCTCGAGTCCGGCACGCACCGAACATTGCCGGGTGGCGCCGCCGAACACCGCCGGCAGAAGATCGAGACGAACGGTTTGCTCGCGGTAAACATCGGCGTCTTCTTTCCGGATAACCGGCTGGACGAGGCCGACCTCGGCATGGTCCGCGAACATGGACAGCGCGCGCCGCAGAGGGCTCTCGCCACCGATCGGGCGGAATTGCTTGGGCCGATCGCCGCCCGCCCGCGTGCCTTTTCCGGCAGCGACAATGACCGCCGCAACGCCTGTCATCTGCGAGAGCTCCTGAATTACCAGCCGCATTTAGCGCGTTCCTGGCGCAGCGTGAATGCATGACCGGATTGCATGGCCTTTAAGCATGAACAACTTTTTGCAGTGCAGCACTTGCGCAGTCTGGCAAAATGGCTAAACTCTGGGCATTGGGAGGAGCCGCCTAAATGATAGGCAGCGATTTTGTTCGCGACAAAATGACGCAAATAGCAGGCGGTTCTCTGCAAATTGGGGCCGTAGAGGTGCCGAACCGGGTCGTTCTAGCACCGATGTCAGGAATTACCGACGCCCCATTCCGCCGGCTCACGGAACAGCATGGCGCGGGCCTTGTCGTTTCGGAAATGACCGCGTGCGCTGCACTGGCCGAAGGGCAGCGCGAAGCGCGCTTGCGCAGCGAAGGCGAGGGCGTCGCCATTCCCGTCGTGCAGCTCGCCGGCTGTGAGGCGCATTGGATGGCGGAAGGCGCCCGCATCGCGCAGGCGCAGGGCGCCGCGATCGTCGACATCAATATGGGCTGCCCCTCAAAGCAGGTCACCAATGGCGCGGCCGGTTCGGCCTTGATGCGCGACCTCGACCACGCGCTCACACTGATCGAGGCCACGGTCGGTGCCGTCGATGTGCCGGTCACGCTCAAAATGCGTTTGGGTTGGGACCAGTCGACGGTCAACGCGCCGGAGCTCGCGCGCCGGGCGGAGGCCGCCGGCATTCGCATGATAACCGTGCATGGCCGCACCCGTTGCCAATTTTACGACGGAGACGCCGATTGGCCGGCGGTGCGCGCGGTCAAGCAGGCCGTTTCGATCCCGGTGGTCGTCAACGGCGATATTCGCTCGTTTGACGATGCAGCGAACGCGCTCGAGGCATCCGGCGCCGACGCGGTGATGATCGGTCGTGCCACGCAAGGACGCCCGTGGTTCCCCGGTCAGGTCGCGCGCTACCTCGCGACCGGCAAGCGCGAACGCACGCCGCCGCTCACCGAGCAATTCAGGTTGATCGACAAGCTCTACGAGGCGTTGCTCGCGCACCACGGGCTGGCGATCGGCCGCCGGCATGCGCGCAAGCATCTCGGCTGGGCGCTCGACTCCGCGGCCGCAACCGCCGGCGTGCCGGTCGAATTGCTCAAGAGCCATCGCGCCCGCGTTTTGACGGCCGAGGAGCCCGCGCAAGCGCGCCGGATGCTCGCCGACGCTTACGACGAATTTGCCTGGAGAGCTGCCGCATGACCCGCGCGCACGCCGTCTCCGCTACGGTCAATACGCCGGCCGACGCCGTGCTGCACGCGTTGCCGCATCCGGTGATAATGGTATCGGCGGACGGCAGGATCGCCGACGCCAATGTCGCTGCGGAGCAGTTCTTTGAAGCCTCCATCCCGGTGCTGCGCCGGCACATGCTGCGCGACCTGGTGCCGTTCGGCTCGCCCTTGCTCACGCTGATCGAACAGGTGCGCCAACGCGGCGCGGCGGTGAACGAATACAAAGTGGACCTCGCGACGCCGCGCAATCCAGGCGAACGGCTGGTCGATCTGCACGTAGCGCCGCTGCCGGAATATGCCGACCACGTCGTGGTGATGCTGCAAGAGCGGACGATTGCCGACAAAATGGACCGTCAGCTCACCCATCGCGGCGCGGCGCGCTCGGTCATCGCACTTGCGGCTATGCTCGCGCACGAGATCAAGAACCCACTGTCGGGCATCCGCGGCGCCGCGCAACTGATCGAACAGTCGGCCGGCGACGACGACCGCTCGCTCACCAAACTTATTTGCGACGAGACCGACCGCATCGTGAAGCTGGTCGATCGTATGGAAGTGTTTGCCGACGAGCGCCCGGTCGAACGCGAGCCGGTCAATATTCACGTGGTGCTCGACCACGTGAAGCGCTTGGCGCAGACCGGTTTTGCCAGGCACATCAAATTCGTCGAAGAATACGATCCTTCGTTGCCGCCCATTCTCGCCAATCGCGACCAGCTCATTCAGGTCTTTCTTAACCTCGTAAAAAACGCCTCCGAAGCAATCGGCGAGGGCGCCATCGACGGCGAAATCCAGCTCACCACGGCGTTTCGCCCCGGCGTGCGGCTGGCGGTGCCGGGCAGCAAGGCGCGCGTGTCGCTGCCGCTCGAGTTTTGCGTGAAAGACAACGGGCAGGGCGTGCCAGAAGACCTCATGCCTCATTTGTTCGATCCTTTCGTCACCACCAAGCAAAGTGGCAGCGGGCTCGGGCTCGCTCTCGTCGCGAAGATTGTCGGCGATCACGGCGGCATCATCGAATGCGAATCGCAGCCGCGGCGAACGATCTTTCGCGTATTGATGCCGATTTACAGCGGCGACGACGCGCCGCCCGCACTGAGTCCGTGAGCCAGCGATCATGCCGACGGGAAGCATATTAGTTGCCGATGACGACGCTGCGATCCGCACCGTCCTCAATCAGGCCCTTTCGCGTGCCGGCTACGAGGTGCGCTCGACCGGCAACGCCGCCACGCTCTGGCGTTGGATCAGCCAGGGCGACGGCGATCTGGTCATCACCGACGTCGTCATGCCCGACGAAAATGCCTTCGATCTGATTCCGCGCATCCGCAAGGCGCGTCCCGATCTCCCGATTATTGTGATGAGCGCGCAAAACACCTTCATGACCGCGATCCGCGCGTCCGAGCGCGGCGCTTACGAATATTTGCCGAAACCGTTCGACCTCAAGGAGCTCATCGCCATCGTCGGGCGGGCGCTTTCGGAACCGAAGGAAAAACGGCCGGCAAGCGCAAAGAGCGAGGAGTTCGACAGCATTCCGCTGGTCGGCCGTTCGCCGGCGATGCAGGAAATCTACCGCGTGCTGGCCCGGCTGATGCAGACCGATCTTACGGTGATGATCACCGGCGAATCCGGAACCGGCAAGGAACTGGTCGCGCGCGCGCTGCATGACTACGGCAAGCGAAGAACGGGGACGTTCGTCGCCATCAACATGGCGGCGATCCCGCGCGACCTGATCGAGTCCGAACTGTTCGGGCATGAGAAAGGCGCATTCACTGGCGCCAACACCCGCAGCGCCGGGCGCTTCGAGCAGGCCGAGGGCGGCACGCTGTTCCTCGATGAAATCGGCGATATGCCGATGGAGGCGCAGACCCGCCTGCTGCGCGTGCTGCAACAGGGTGAATATACGACGGTCGGCGGACGCACGCCGATCAAAAGCGACGTGCGCATCATCGCCGCGTCCAACAAGGAGCTGCGGCTGCTGATCCAACAAGGGCTGTTCCGCGAGGACCTGTTCTTCCGTCTCAATGTCGTGCCGCTACGGCTGCCGCCACTGCGCGAGCGCATCGAGGATGTGCCCGACCTGATCCGGCATTTCTTCGCCCAGGCCCAGCGCGAGGGGCTGCCGCCAAAACAGATCGACCAGGCCGGCCTCGACCGTCTCAAGCGCCATCGATGGCCCGGCAATGTGCGCGAACTGGAAAATCTGGCGCGCCGGCTGGCGGCGCTTTATCCGCAGGAGACCATCACCTCGGCGGTAATCGAGGCGGAGCTGGCGCAGCCCGCCATGTCGGTCAACAGCGACGAACCGCGCGTGGACGAAACGCTGGGCGCGGCGGTCGAGCGCCACCTGTCGGCGTATTTCTCCGGCTTTGCCGACGGCCTGCCGCCAGCGGGTCTCTATCATCGGGTTTTGCGCGAAATCGAATATCCGCTGTTGACCGCCGCGCTCGCTGCGACCCGTGGCAACCAGATCCGCGCCGCCGACCTGTTGGGGGTCAACCGCAATACCTTGCGCAAGAAAATCCGCGATCTCGATATCCAGGTCTTTCGCGGCGGCAACTAGCGCATTTGCCTGAAAAAGCAGGCTTTGGCCGTCATTGCGGACAAAAATCGGACACCGGGCGGTTTTAGCCTGCCTCTTAGACATCCTATCTGTTGCCGAAGGGCCGCGCTTTTGTCGCAATTGGGCAACATTGTTGTATAAAAGCATCATTGCCCGGGGGTTGTTGCCCCCGCGGCCGGTGTTTCTTCGGGGCGCGTGCTTGCCCCGCTATTTGCCTGCGGGGGTTCATGAGCGTCGAACAAGCTGCCAGCACCGAAACTGCGCTTGTCGCTCCGGCCCCCAAGCGGGCGGAAACCAGGATGCTGGGGCCGATCGCCGTCGGCCTTGCGCTGCTGTCGGCCTTTGTCACCTTCATCGTCCTCGCCGACCTCACGCCAATTTCACCGACGCATTACGTGGTCGTCACGCTGCTCCTGGTGAACGCGACCACGGTGCTGCTGCTGCTCGGCGTGATCGTGCGGGAAGTGTGGCAGATGGTGCAGGCCCGTCGCAGCGGGCGCGCTGGCGCACGGCTGCACGTGCGCATCGTCGGATTGTTCTCTATCATCGCCGCCGCACCGGCGATCCTCGTTGCGGTCGTCGCCAGCGTTACGCTCGACCGCGGCCTCGACCGCTTGTTCTCGACGCGCACCCGCGCGGCCATCGAAAATTCGCTGATCGTGGCCGAGGCCTATCTGCGCGATCAGGCGCAGACCGTGCGGTCCGATATTCTGTTGATGGCCACCGATATCGCGCGTTCGAAGCCGGTGTTCGAGCAGGATCGCGACAATCTGCGCCAATACCTGACCTTCCAGGCTTCGGTGCGCGGGCTGGCGGCGGCGATCGTCATCGACAAAGACCTGCACGCCGTGGCCCGCGCCGATCTCAAGATCAATCAGACCTTCGCCTTGCCGCCGCGCGAAGCGCTGGCGCATATCGGCGAGAGCGAGCCGCAAGTCGTCCTGCTGCCGGACACCAACTATGTCGCGGCGGTGGTGAAATTACACAATTACGACGACCAGTATCTTTACATGGCCCGGCTGCTCGATCCGCGTGTCGTTCCGCAATTGCAGGCGACGCGGGCGAGCGTGACGGAATATGCCGCGCTCGAATCGCGCCGTGTCGGCGTACAGATCGCGTTCGCGTTGATGTACACCGTCATCGCGCTGACCGTCCTGCTGGCCGCGGTCTGGATCGGATTGAACTTCGCCAAAAGCCTGGTGGCGCCGATCCGGCGCCTGATCGGCGCCGCCAATGTCGTGTCGACCGGCAATCTGCATGTGCGCGTGCCGGTTCACCAGTCGGAAGGCGATCTCGCGCAGCTCGGCGAGACCTTCAACCGCATGACGCAGGAACTGCGCACGCAGCGCGACGACATCATGCGCGCGCGCGACCTCATCGACAGCCGGCGCCGGTTCACCGAAGCGGTGCTCGCCGGCGCGAGCGCCGGGGTGATCGGCGTCGACGGCGACGGCTGCGTCAGCATCCTGAATCGTTCGGCGGAGAAGCTTATCGGCCGCACGGAAAGCGAGACGCTCGGCCGCCCGTTGACGGAGGTGTTCCCCGAGCTCGCGGATTTCATGGCGGCCGCCGGCTCGGGCGCGCGCACGCAGGACCAGGTCACGATCACGCGCAACGGCCGCGAGCGCAATCTTTCGATCCGCATCACCAGCGAGCAATCAGGTGAGGTAAATCACGGCTATGTGGTGACGCTCGACGACATTACGGAGCTGGTCGCCGCACAACGCACCTCGGCCTGGGCGGACGTTGCGCGCCGCATCGCCCATGAGATCAAAAACCCGCTGACCCCCATCCAGTTGTCCGCCGAACGCCTGCGCCGCAAATACGGCAACCAGATCGGCGACGACCGCGCGGTATTCGAGCAATGCACCGACACCATCGTGCGCCAGGTCGACGACATACGTCGCATGGTCGACGAGTTCTCGCGCTTTGCGCGCATGCCCAAGCCGGTGATCGCCGCCGAGGACATGGCCGATACCGTCCGGCAGGCCGTGTTCCTCATGCGCGTCGCGCATCCGGACATCGACATCGACAGCGAGCTCGCCGAAGACCCGATGCCGGCGCGATTTGACCGGCGCCTGATATCGCAGGCGCTGACCAATCTGATCAAGAACGCGACCGAGGCGATCGCGGCGGTGCCGCCGGCCGAGCTGGGCAAGGGCTCGATCCGCGTGTTTGCCGCGCGAGAGGAGGGCGACGTCGTCATCGACGTCGTCGACAACGGCATCGGACTGCCAAAAGAAAACCGCAGCCGGCTGCTCGAGCCCTATGTCACCACGCGCGAAAAGGGCACCGGGTTGGGCCTCGCCATCGTCGGCCGCATCGTAGAGGATCACGGCGGCAGCATAGAGCTGCATGACGCGAACGGCAAAATCGCCGGCCAGCGCGGCGCGTGGGTGCGGTTGCGGTTCGCGGCAGCCAGCGACGCGGCCGCCGCCGGGCCTGAAAAACAAAACAGCGTAAACGGGTAGGGCGCCATGGCCGCAGATATTTTGATTGTCGACGATGAGGCCGATATCCGCGAGCTGGTCGCCGGGATTCTGCAGGACGAAGGCCACGACGCGCGCACAGCACGCAACAGCGACGAGGCGCTCGCCGCCATTCTGGCGCGCAAGCCGAGCCTGGTTTTCCTCGATATATGGTTGCAGGGGAGCAAGCTCGACGGGCTGCAATTGCTCGACATCATCAAGCACGATCATCCCGAGGTGCCGTTGGTGATGATCTCCGGCCACGGCAATATCGAAACCGCCGTCGCCGCCATCAAGCTCGGCGCCTATGATTTCATCGAAAAGCCGTTCAAGGCCGACCGGCTCGTGCTGGTGGCCGAGCGCGCGCTGGAAACCTTCCGCCTCAAGCGCGAGGTCAGGCAGCTCAAGCAACTGGCGCCGTTGCCGGCGACGCTCGTCGGCCGCTCGGCCGCGATTGTGCAGCTGCGGCAAACCATCGACCGGGTGGCGCCGACCAATAGCCGTATTCTCGTCGTCGGCCCGTCCGGGTCCGGCAAGGAGTTGACCGCGCGCACGATCCATCAGGCATCCGCCCGCGCCAACGGCCCGTTCATCGTCATCAATGCAGCCGCCATCACGCCCGAGCGGATGGAGATCGAGCTGTTCGGCGTTGACCGCTCGAACGGTTCGGAAGAACGCAAGCCGGGCGCCTTGGAAGAGGCGCATGGCGGCACGCTGTTCATCGACGACGTCGCCGAGCTGCCGCGCGAGACGCAAAACAAGATTTTGCGCGTGCTGGTCGACCAGACGTTCCAGCGGGTCGGAGGAAGCAGCAAGGTTGCGGTCGACGTGCGGATTGTGTCGTCGACGACGCGCAATCTGGAAGCCGAGATCACGGAAGGGAAATTCCGCGAAGACCTCTACCATCGGCTGTCGGTGGTGCCGATCCGGGTGCCCCCCTTGGCCGAACGGCGCGAGGACATTCCCGACCTCGTGGAATATTTCATGGACCAGATTTCGCAGGCAACCGGATTGCCGAAACGCCGCATCGGCGACGACGCCATGGCCGTGCTGCAATCGCATAGCTGGCCGGGCAATGTGCGCCAGCTGCGCAACAACATCGAACGCCTGATGATCCTGGCGGGCGGAGATCCCGATGCCGTGCTCGACGCCAGCATGCTACCGCCCGATGTCGGCTCCATGGTGCCGACCATGCCCAACGGCAATGGCGGCGAACATCTGATGGGGCTGCCCTTGCGCGACGCGCGCGAAGTGTTCGAGCGCGAATATCTGGTGGCGCAGATCAGCCGCTTCGGCGGCAATATCTCGCGCACCGCCGAATTCGTCGGCATGGAGCGTTCGGCTTTGCACCGCAAGCTCAAGGCCTTGGGGATCGGGTAGCGCGATCGCCAAAGCGGGAAGCGGATTTGAAACAATAATAAGGGCAAGGAAAAATCCTTCGATGTCCCGCATCGCTTACGTCAATGGCCGTTACCTGCCGCACGCGAACGCCAAGGTCTCGATCGACGACCGTGGTTATCAATTCGCCGACGGCGCCTACGAGGTGTGCGAGGTGCGGGGAGGGCGCCTGGTCGACGCGCGCCGCCATCTGGCGCGGCTCGAACGCTCGCTGCGCGAATTGCGCATCGCGCGCCCGATGTCGCCTGCCTCGCTGTCCGTCGTGCTTCGTGAAACCGTCCGGCGCAATCGGGTGCACGACGGCATCGTCTATTTGCAAATTACTCGCGGCGTCGCGCGGCGCGATTTTGCGTTTCCGGTATCGGATATCAAGGCCACATTGGTGGTTACCGCGCGCAGCAACGATCTCGCCCGGCTCGAACAACTGGCGGCCGAGGGCATCGCCGTGGTCACCGTGCCCGACAATCGTTGGGGCCGCGTCGACATCAAGTCGATCGCCTTGCTGCCGAATGTGCTTGCCAAGCAGATCGCACGCGATCGCGGCGCGCGCGAAGCCTGGCTGGTCGACGCGCGGGGCTACGTCACCGAAGGCGCCTCGTCGAATGCCTGGATTGTCAACCGCGACGGCAAACTGATCACCCATCCGCTCGGGAACGACATTTTGCCGGGCATCACGCGGTCGGTCGTTGTCGACATGCTCAAGGCGCAAGGCCTGGCATTTGAGGAGCGGGCGTTTTCCGTCGACGAAGCCTATGCGGCGCGGGAAGCCTTTATAACCTCGGCGAGCCAGATCGTGCTCCCGGTGGTCAGCATCGACGGGCGCCCGGTAGGCAATGGCGCGCCGGGCCTGGTTGCGACCGCTTTGCGCCGCGACTTCCACCGCTACGCCGAATTTTCCTGAACTTCCCCTTCGCGGTGCCGGGTCGCCGCGGGCCCCGGCGGCAGGCTGTCGCGACCCCTAGATTGGTGCAAGAGCACTGTAAATATCAGCTATTTCAGCGGTTTGGTGGGGTCGATGTGAACTTCCGCTTGCGCCGGGAACAGGCCTGCCATCTAATAGTGGCCTCCTGAGCCAGACGCCGCTTTTGCGTGGGGCGAAACGGCACATGCAGCGGAATGCGCATGGCGACGGCTCGGGCAACGAAGGTCTCGCGCAACAGTCGCGGGCAAAAAATGGAACACGGCCATGGCAGCCGAACGTGCGCAAAATTTACAAGACACATTTCTCAATCACGTCCGCAAGGCGAAAATCCCGCTGACTATTTTTCTGGTCAACGGGGTCAAGTTGCAAGGCGTGGTGACTTGGTTCGACAATTTCTGCGTTTTGTTGCGGCGTGACGGACATTCCCAACTCGTCTACAAACACGCGATTTCGACCATCATGCCCGGTCACCCGATCCAGTTGTTCGAGGGCGGCGAAGAGCCGCCGGCCGGGGAAAAGGCCTAGTTGGAACAACGCCAACGCGACAAACACGCCGATCATCTGAGCCCATCCACAACGGGCGCAGAGACCGGGCGCGCCATCGTCATCGAGCCGTGGCTCAAGCGCGCCGGCAAAGGCGAGGGCGCCCGCGCGTCGGCGGATATGCGCACGCCTGAGGCTCGTCTCGAGGAAGCCGCGGGACTGGCGCGCGCTATCGATCTCAATGTGGTGCAAGCCGGCCTCGTGACGCTCAATCAGGTGCGGCCGGCGACCTATATCGGCACCGGCAAGGTTGACGAGATTGCCGGGCTGGTGAAAAGCCTCGCTGCTTCGGTGGTGGTGATGGACTGCCCAGTCTCGCCGGTGCAGCAACGAAATCTTGAAAAGGCGTGGAGCGCCAAGGTCATCGATCGCACCGGCTTGATCCTGGAGATTTTCGGCCGGCGCGCACGCACGCGCGAGGGCGCGTTGCAAGTCGAACTTGCGCATCTGACCTACCAGAAGAGCAGGCTCGTTCGTTCCTGGACCCATCTCGAGCGCCAGCGCGGCGGCTTCGGCTTTCTCGGGGGGCCCGGCGAGACGCAACTGGAAGCGGACCGCCGCGTCATCGAGGATCGCATCCGCCGCATCGAGGGCGAACTCGACAAGGTCAAACGCACCCGCCAACTGCACCGCGACGCGCGCAGGCGGGTGCCTTATCCGATCGTGGCGCTGGTCGGCTACACCAATGCCGGCAAATCGACGCTGTTCAACCGCATGACGGCGGCGAGCGTGCTTTCCGCCGACCTGCTGTTCGCAACGCTCGATCCGACGTTGCGGGCGGTCGCGCTGCCGCACGGCAACCGCATTATCCTGTCCGACACCGTCGGGTTCATTTCTGATCTGCCCACCATGCTGGTGGCGGCGTTCCGCGCCACGCTGGAGGAAGTGATCGAGGCCGACGTGATCCTGCATGTGCGCGACATGGCGCACGCGGATGCGGCCGCCCAGTCGCGCGATGTGGAAAAGGTGCTGGACGAGCTCGGCATCGCCGCGACCGATCCGCGGATCGTCGAAGTGTGGAACAAGATCGACCGCCTCGACACCGACGCGCGGGCGCAACTGTTCAATCTGGCCGAGAGGCAGCCGCACACGCGCCAACCGATTCCGCTTTCCGCCTTGAGCGGGGAAGGCATCGACCGGCTGGTGGGCGCGATCGAGGCCCGGCTTGGCGAAAAGCGGCAGACATTGGAGCTGTCAATCGATCCGGCCGACGGCGCCGGCCTCAGCTGGCTCTATCGCCATTCCGAGGTGCTCTCGAAAGGCATGCGCGACGACGGCAAACTGGCGGTGACGGTCAGGGCGGATGCCGACAAGGCGGCGCAGGTGAGGGCGAAGTTCGAAGTATCGCCCGGCTAAGCCTTTTCCGCCGCTTTGGCCGCATCCCACAGCGCATCCATTTCGGCCGAGGTTGCGTTTTCCGGGGTTTTTCCGCGCTCGGCGAGGGCACGTTCGATAGCGACGAAGCGCCGCTCGAATTTCAGGTTGGTCTGCCGCAGCACGTCCTCCGGGTCGGCGCCCAGATGTCGGGCGAGGTTGACCACCGCGAACAGAAGATCGCCTGCCTCGGCCGCGGCTTTTTCTGCGTGATCCAGTTCGGCTTCGATTTCGTCGGCTTCTTCGCGAATTTTGGCGAGGACGGCACGCGGATCGTTCCAGTCGAAGCCGACGCGGCCAGCCTTGTCCTGCAGCTTCAATGCGCGGCTCAACGCGGGCAGGGCAACCGGCACACCGGCGAGCGCTCCGCTCGGCCCGGCGCCCCCTTTTTCCGCGCGTTCCTCGGCCTTGATCCGCTCCCACATTCCCGCAACCGCCTTAGCGGTATGTCCATCGGCATCGGCGAAGACATGCGGATGCCTGCGTACCATCTTGGCGGTGATATCGTTGACGACGTCGCCGAAATCGAAAGCGCCTTGCTCCTCGGCCATACGCGCGTGGTAGACGACCTGGAGCAGCAAATCACCCAACTCGCCGCGCAGGTCGGCAAGGTCGTTGCGCGCGATGGCGTCGGCAACTTCGTAGGCTTCTTCCAGCGTGTAAGGCGCGATGGTGCGGAAGGTCTGCTCGAGGTCCCAGGGGCAGCCGCTGCCGGGCGTGCGCAACGCGGCCATGATCTCAATAAGCCGGGCGATATCGCGGGAGGGCTGCACGGGCAAACGGCTCATTGCGGCTGGAAATGCCGACCGTAGCAAAGGCGGTCCTTGATCGCGAACGCAGCTTTTTGATTCGCATAAGACATATTATGGAATAATAATATATGACGTAGTTTCATATGGTTGCGCGCTATTTTGAAGAGAATTAGTTAAAAACTGAACTTCATCCCGTCGTATGCCGGCTGAACATTCGCCGGCAATTCATTGCGCAAAGCGTCGTAGTCGAAATCGCTATGCAGGTTGGTCAGGACCGCGCGCCGGGGCCTTACCGTGGCGATCCAGTCCAGCGCCTCTTCAAGGTTGAAATGGCTCGGATGCGGCGTTTTTCGCAGCGCGTCTACGATCCAGACGTCAAGGCCGGCGAGCGCCTTAACGCTTTCCGCCGGCAAACTTTTGATATCGGCCGAGTAGGCCAGATCGCCGAAGCGGAAGCCGAGCGAGGGAATATCTCCGTGCTGTTGTAGAACGGGCAGCGCCTCGATTGCGCCGCCCTGCCCGCCGACGCTGATCGCCTGTCCCGGCGTCAGCCGGTGTTCGGTGAGGATCGGCGGATATTCGCTGCCGGGCGGCGTCATGAAACAATAGCCAAAGCGGGCGTGCATCGCGCGCGAGGTCGGCTCGTCGAGCCAGATTGGAACGCGCTGGCGCTTTTTCACGAACAGCGGCCGCAGGTCGTCGATGCCGTGCGTGTGGTCGGCATGTTCGTGGGTGATTAAAACGGCGTCGAGCCAGTCCGCTTGTGCCGCGAGAAGTTGCTCGCGCAGATCCGGTGTGCAGTCGACCAGGACGCGGGTGACGCGGCCGTTCGCATCGCCGCGCTCGACCAACAAGGAACAGCGGCGCCTGCGGTTTTTCGGATTGTTTGGATCGCAGGCGCCCCATCCGAGCGCGACGCGCGGCACACCCATCGAGGACCCGCAGCCGAGAATGGTGAAACACAGGCTCATGCCGCGTCCGCAAGTTTGCGCGGCACTTTGCCGAACAAGCGGAAGAAATTCTCCGTGGTCTGGCGCGCGATGTCGTCCGCCGATACGCCACGCGCCGTGGCCAAAACCTTTGCGGTTTCCGCGACAAAGGCCGGCTCATTGCGTTTGCCCCGATGCGGCAGCGGGGCAAGATAGGGCGCGTCGGTTTCGACGAGGATGCGCTCGGCCGGAAGTGCCGCCGCGATTTCGCGCAAGCCTTGCGAATTCTTGAAGGTGAGGATGCCGGTGAACGATATGTAGAGGCCTAAATCTAAGGCGCGCATGGCCAGATCGCGGCTACCGGTAAAACAATGCAGCACCGCCGGGAAGGCGCCCTTCCCCGTTTCCACGGTCAGAATCGCCGCCATGTCGGCATCGCAGTCGCGCGAATGGATGACCAGGGGCAGGCCGGATTCGCGAGCTGCCGCAATGTGTTGGCGAAAGCCCCCGGCCTGCGCGTCACGCGGCGAGTTGTCGTAGTGATAGTCGAGGCCGGCCTCCCCGATCGCCACGATTTTCGGATTTTTCGCAAGCGCGATCAGTGCCTTGGCATCGATGTCCAGTTCCTCATGCGCGTTGTGCGGATGGGTCCCGACCGAGCAGAAAACCTCAGGGTATTTTTCAGCAACAGCAAGTACTTGCGGCAGTTTCTTCACGCGCGTCGAGATGGTCACGATGCGGCCGATGCCGGCGGCGCGGGCGCGCGCCACCACCGCGTCGAGTTCGCTCGCAAAGTCGGGGAAATCGAGGTGGCAGTGGCTATCCACCAGCATCGTCAAGCCTTTGCCTCCGGCTCGATGTAGCGCGGGAACACCGGCACGGGCGGTGGCAGGCTCGATCCGGGCGCTATGCGTTTCGTGGCGTTAAGCTCGGAGAAGCTCCGTTCCTCGGGCCGTACAGCGAGAAGCTCGAGAAGCTTGCCGGCCGAGGATGGCACAAACGGCTGCCCCATGATGGCCACGCATCGCAACACCTCCGCCGTCACGTACAGGATCGTTCCCTGCCGCTGCGGGTCGGTCTTGGCCTTGGCCCAGGGCGCCTCGGAGGCGAAATAACGGTTGGCGTCGGCGACCACCGCCCACACCGTGTTGAGCACCTGGTGCAGCGCTTGCGTGTGCATATGCTCGCGCGCCGCGCCGATCATGGCGTCGGCGGCGGCGAGGATGGTCTTGTCCTCCGCCGTGAACGGCCCCGGCTGCGGCAGCACGCCGCCAAACGCCTTGCCGATCATCGACAGCGAGCGCTGCGCCAGGTTGCCCAGATCGTTGGCGAGGTCGGCATTGATGCGGTTGACGATCGCTTCGTGGCTGTAATTGCCGTCCTGCCCGAACGGCACCTCGCGCAGGAAAAAATAGCGCATCGGATCGACGCCGTAGGCGTCGGCCATGGCGAAGGGATCGACCACGTTGCCGACCGACTTCGACATTTTCTCGCCGCGGTTGAAAAGGAAGCCGTGCGCAAAAATATGCCGCGGCACCTCGATGCCGGCCGACATCAGGAAGGCCGGCCAATAGACCGCGTGGAAGCGCACAATGTCCTTGCCGATGATGTGCAGCGCCGCCGGCCAATAGCGCCTGAATTTCTCGCTCTCGGCATCCGGATAGCCGACGCCGGTGAGGTAATTGGTCAGCGCGTCGACCCACACATACATGATGTGCTTGTCGTTGCCGGGCACCTTGACGCCCCAGTCGAACGTGGTGCGCGAGATGGAGAGGTCCTGCAAGCCGCCGCGCACGAAGCTCGCGACTTCGTTCAGGCGCTCCTTCGGCAGCACGTAATTCGGCCGCTCATAGAGCTTGAGCAGCTTGTCGGCATAGGCCGAGAGACGGAAGAAATAGCTCTCCTCCTCCACCCACTCGACCGGCGTGCCGGTTTTCGAGGCGACGCGCACTTTCTGCTCGTTGAGATGCGTCTCGTCCTCGGCGTAATAGGCCTCGTCGCGCACCGAATACCAGCCGGCATATTTATCGAGATAGATGTCGCCGTTCTTCTCCATCGCCTGCCAGATCGCCTTCGAGGCGCGGTGGTGACGTTCTTCCGTGGTGTGGATGAAGTCGTCGTTCGAGCAGCCAAGGCGCGCGACCATCTTCTCGAACAGCGGCACGTTGCGGTCGCGCAATTGCCGCGCGGTCAGCCCTTCGCGCGCCGCCGTCTGCTGCATCTTCTGCCCGTGCTCGTCGGTGCCGGTGAGGAAATAGACGTCGTAGCCGTCGAGCCGCATGAAGCGCGCGATGGCGTCGGTGGCGATCGCCTCGTAGGCGTGGCCGATATGCGGCGCGCCGTTCGGGTAGGAGA
>Ga0335085_10000360_pt1 | contig 133188 bp, 131 predicted proteins | sample Lox_Sample_45_FD_206712 | JGI IMG/M metagenome (GOLD analysis project Ga0335085, IMG submission 206712) | Soil microbial communities from Loxahatchee National Wildlife Refuge, Florida, United States - Lox_Sample_4.5 | ecosystem: Environmental > Terrestrial > Soil > Wetlands | place: USA...
GCCTCACGTTCCCCGGGGGGGCGCGGCTCGCCATCGCGAGCGACGTGCCGGTGGGGGCGGGGCTCGCCAGCTCGGCGGCCCTCGCGGTGGCGGCGGCCCGCGCGCTCGCCGCCCTGGCCGGGGCGAGTCTGACGCCCCGGGAAGCGGCGCGGGTGGGATTCGAAGCCGAGCACGATCACGTGGGGGTCCGCTGCGGTACCATGGACCAGACCATCGCGGCGCTCGGCCGGAAAGGCCACGCGCTGCTGCTCGAGTGCGCGAGCGGCGCGACCACGCAGATCCCCTTCGGGGGGACTCTGCTGCTCGTGGACACGGGGGTCCGGCACGACCTCGCGCACTCGGCCTTCAACACCCGTCGGGCCGAGTGCGAGGAGGCGGTGGCGCTGCTGCGGAAGGTGCATCCGGGGCTCCGGTGGCTCGCCGCCTGGCCTCCGGAGGAGATTCCCAGGCTGGCGCGGCTCCTGGCGCCGCCCCTTCGGGCGCGGGCCCAGCACGTCGTGGGCGAGACGCTGCGGACGCGGGCCGCGGCGCGCCTGCTCACGCGGGGGCGACTCGGACAGTTCGGGGGCCTGATGTACCAGTCACACGAGTCGTGCCGGCGGCTCTACGAGTGCAGCGCGCCGGAGCTCGACCTGGTGGTCCGGGCGGCGCGCCGGGCGGGGGCCCTGGGTGCGCGGATGACGGGGGCGGGGTGGGGCGGGGCGGCGCTCGTCCTGGTCCGGCCCGCGGACCGTGAGCGGGTCGGCGGGGCGGTGGGGCGCGCGTTCACTCGGGCGTTCGGCCGGGCGCCCGCGATCACCGAGCTCGCGAGCGGGTCGGGGGCGCGGGTGGAGCGGGTGGGCGGAAGCTCCAGGTAGATTTCGAGGGCCAGAGCCGACGGGAGGCGGGCATGTTCGGGCTGCCGCAGTGGGTGTTGATCGTCGTGGTGTTCATGCTGGCGGGCTCCGTGGCTCGCGCGCTCGCGGGGGGCGGCGGCCGCCCGGGCCGGATCAAGCATTCCAAGGATCTCGAGCGGCGTCTGCTCGAGCTCGAGGACGCGCAGCGGCAGCTCGGGGCGGGGGGCGACACGGCGGAGCTCGAGCGGCGGATCGAGGAGCTGGAGGAGCGGGTGGACTTCGCGGAGCGGATGCTCGCCAAGCAACGGGACGCGGACCGATTAGGACCGCCCAAGGCGTAGGCCCGGCCCGGGTGGCGAAACTGGTAGACGCATGGGACTTAAAATCCCTTGGGAGGCAACTCCCGTAGAGGTTCGAATCCTCTCCCGGGCACTCCGAAATTTGAAGGTGTCATATTTGTTCTCGTAGGACGGCGGTCACGAAGATGGGCGCTCGCGCCCTGGTCTGGTGGGACCATGACCGGGGACAACTGAAGCAGGACGGGAACCACCTCCATGCCCGGGCTCGACCGAGAAGGGATCGGTCCGGCGCGGGCTTTTCGCGTTTGGGGGTCACGATGGCGACGGATCGGATGATGAGCCTGACGGCGGGGCCAGCTCTCCCTGGTCGAGACGTCGACGGCGTTCTCGGCCCGGCAGGGGCTCGTCGTCGACTCGGTCGAGCGGCTCGGGATGGGGACGGGGACCGTCGTGGCGACGGGGCTGCAAGCATCGCCCGGGGCCGGGAGCCTCGCCTGGCGTAAGTGGGCGTGACGGGGCTCGGCGTCTCGCGGTAGGCGGGCCGGGATCGAGGGCTAACTGGGCCTGCTGCTGGCGCGCATATTGTGCGCCATGGTCACCCCCGGGAAACACCTCTGTGCGATCACCCTGGCCGCATTACTCGCAGGGTGCACGTCCGGTCCGACCCTCGTGCCCACGCCCCGCGCCGGGACCCCCGTCAAAGCCTCCTTTGGTCGGACGTGGACCGCCGCCGTGGACATCGTTGCCGAGCGCAGCGCCACCGTCCGAACGATCGACCGCCCCTCCGGGCTCATCATCGCCGGGGACATTGTCCTGGGCGATAGTTCGACCCGGTGGGCCGATTGCGGTCACAACCCGGACGGGCCTTTCCCGCCCGCGCGAATGACATACAACGTGGTCGTGCGCGGCGACTCGACGTCAGCGAACATCAAGATCAACGCGTTCTGGGCGTCCACCTTGCTCGGGCCCGTCGGAGACTGCGTGAGTCGCGGCGTTTGGGAGGCGCAGACCGAAGCGCTGGTCAAGTCCCGAGCGGAGGCGGCGAGATGAGTAAGCAAGGGCTGAGTGGCACGCTGGCGAAGGCAGCCAGCCTCGTGGGGGCCCCCAATGCGTGGGGGCCCTTTTCTTTAGGTCGCCGGATCGCGCCCGGCGATGCATCTTCGACATTGTGATTGATCGATGCCTGTCCCCGGTGAGCCCGGTCGGGCGATGAATCACGGGGGCGTGGTGCGCGTCGTAGTGACCTCCTTCGTGGGGATCGTCGTATTGGGCGCGGGCCTTCTGTGGTACGAGGAGAGAAACCCGCCGCCTGTCCCGGCTCCGCAACCAGTAGGCACGGACTCCCTGCGTCCGTACGTCGAGGCTCGGGCGGGCTATCGGTCCCTGCTGACAATGGTGACCCTGCACTGCGGTGAGTCGTCAGATCAGCTCCTCGCCCAATTGCGTCGCCATCCGAGCCTGATGGTCAAGGTTGGGCCCGATTCCATGCCCAGCCTGCGGTATCTGGGCGGCGTGGAAGAAGCCGCCACGCATCACAAGGGGCCGAAGAACTGCGGGCAGATTGTGGATTCGGTCGCGGCGTCTGTCATCGAGCTCAACCGCAAGGTCCAACCGCCGATCGACGCGTCGCGTAAGAACCCACCTGCATCATGACACCACAAGACGACCCCCTGAAGCTTGCGCTCGCAATCGTGATAGGCTCAGTTCCTGGGCTCCTCGCTTATCCTCGCGTCCTGAAGGTCGAGGCCCTAGGCCGGGCGCGGAGGCTCGTCGCCGCGGTCGTGATCGGTGTGATCACCGCTGCGGCGTTCACGATTACGTCCCTCCTCTTGCGCGCGACCGACGGCTTCCCCGGCGCGGACGAACACCCGGTGGGGGTTGCGGCGTTCCTCGGATGCTGCTTCGGCATCTGCGCCGTGCTGTTCCGTGATGGCGCGAAGCTCACCTTTAGGAAGCGGGACCCGGGACCGTGACCGACCCCTGGGGAAGTAGCCGCCGTCGCCGGATGGCGCTCGGTGCGTCTTCTTGAATTACGGAGCGCATCATCTACCGCTGGGCGTGGCTGGCGGTTGCCGTCGGTGCCCTGGTTGCCGCCGGGGTGATCACGTGTGGATCGTTCCGGTACCGGTACGTCAAGTTCGATGACACCGGCGATCGGCTCGCATCCGTCGTGTATGACCGCTGGCTCCACCGTACCTGCGCCATCGTACTCAACCCCGCCCAGAACCTCACCCTTTCGCGGTGTTGGGACGGCGATCACACGAGCGTCGTTCCGAGCGTTCACCCGGTTCCGAAGCCGAAGTGACCCCCTCCTGGTGATCCGTGAGGGGCCCGGTCGCAGGTTTCCACTCGGCCGTCCGGAACCCCCCAGACGCCGAACGCCCCCACTTTCCGTCTGATAGGGGCAACCCCGCCGTCGCGGGGGGTGTCCAACTCTCACCCCGTCTCCCGATGGTTGCCATGACCTGGCTCGACGACCTCCGGCAAGATCTCCGCTACGCCTTTCGCGGCCTCCGCCGCACGCCCGGGTTCACCCTCACCGCGGTCGGGACGCTCGCCCTCGCCATCGGGGCGGTGGCCGGGATGTTCGGTGTGGTCGACCGGGTGCTGCTCCACCCCCTGCCGTTCGCCCATGCCGACCGCCTCGTGGATGTGTCGGGTGTGGCCCCCGGCTCCGAGTGGCGCGGCCCGCTGGGATCGGGGGCGGAATTCTACGTGTACGCCCGCGAGCAATCGCGGCTCATCGAGGATGTCGCGCTCTACAATTCGTTCACGAGCACCTTCCGGACCCCCGATCGGGTGGAGCGGATTCGGATGGGGGCGCCCACCAACTCGCTGTTCTCCACGCTCGGCGCCCGACCCATCATCGGCCGCCTGCCCGTGACGTCGGACGAGTCGAACGTCGTGGTGATCAGTTACGCCCTCTGGCGGGATTGGTTTGGAAAGGATTCCACGGTCATCGGCCGCGCCTACGAAGTCGCCGACGCCCAGCGCACCATCATCGGCGTGATGGGGCCCGAGTTCCGGTTCCCGAACGAGGGGACGATGTTGTGGATCGGGGGTGAGGTGCGGTCGGCCGACGTGCACCTAGGGGACTTCTGCTGCGGGATGGTGGCCCGGGTGCGGCCGGGCGTCGCCGACGCCCAGCTGGCGGAGGAGCTGACCCGCCTGGCCCACCAGCTTCCCGAGCGGTTCGGTGCCTCCACGGCCTATGCCCGGAACATCGCCCACTACCGGGCCGTCGCCCGCCCGCTGCTCGAAGCCATGGTGGGCAGCGCGCGGCGCTCGCTGTGGGTCCTGCTCGGCGGGGCGGCCATCGTCTTCCTGATCGCCTGCCTCAACGTGGCCAACCTGTTCATGGTGCGCGCCGAGGGGCGGCGCCGCGACCTGGCGGTGCGCCGGGCCATCGGCGCCACCCGTGGCCAGCTGGTCCGGCTCCAGGTGCTCGAGGCGCTCATCGTCGCGGCGGCGGCGGGGGCATCCGCCGTGGCCCTCGCGGCGCTCGCGCTCCCGCTGTTCATCCACGCGGCGCCGGCGGGCATTCCCCGCCTGGCCGATGTCCACCTCGACGCGGCCACCGTGGCCGCCGCGCTGGCCGGGGTCGTGGTGGCCACCCTGGCCTGTGGCGCCATCCCCGCGCTGCGGGCCTCCGCCCCGGACCTCCTGCGGCTCCGCGAAGGGGGCCGGGGCGCCACGCGCCAGCATCACCGCCTGCGCAACAGCCTGGTAATCGGCCAGACCGCCCTGGCGCTGGTGCTGCTCATCGGCTCGGGGCTCCTGGTGCGCAGCGTCGGGGCGCTGCGTCACGTGGACCGCGGGTACGACACGGCCGACATCTTCACCTGGCAGTTCGCGCCCGAGCAGCCGCGGCTCAAGGACGGACCCTCGTGGGCGGAGTTCCACCTCACGTTCATGGATCGGCTGCGCGCCCTTCCCGGCGTGACATCGGTGGGGCTCGTGGACAACGTGCCCCTCGACGAGAGCACGTCCATCGGGCGGTTCCACAGCGAGGAGCAGGGGGACGCGCCCGGTGGCGGCGCGCTGCTGCACTACACGATGACCGCCGGCGACTACTTCAAGACTCTGGGGATCCGCGTATTGCGCGGCCAGGCGTTCACGTCCGAGGACCAGCTCGCGCCGTCCAACAAGGTGATCATCAGCCGGTCCGTGGCCGAGCAACTGTGGCCCGGCCAGGATCCCATCGGCCGGCGGCTGAAGTTGGACGACGTGAACGCGTGGGAGACCGTGATCGGGGAAGTGCAGGACGTGATGCAGGACGATTTTCGGACCCCGCCCCAGGCCGTGGTCTATTTCCCGCTGGTCGGCCCGACGCCCACGAGCTGGTGGGTGTCGTCGCCCGCGTACGTGATCAAGACGGCGAGAGCCGAGACCATCGCGCCCGAGGTGCGGGCGCTGGTCCACGAGGTCGCACCCGAGGCGCCGATGTACCGGGTGTTCACCATGGCGCAGCTCGCGGCGCGCTCGATGACCGATCTGTCGTTCACCATGCTCACCCTCGGAGTGGTCTCCGTGCTTGCCCTGGTCCTCGGCGCCGTCGGCCTCTACGGGGTGCTGTCGTATGTGGTTGCCGAACGGACGCGGGAGATCGGAGTGCGGATGGCGCTGGGCGCCACCGCGGCCGAGGTTCGGCGGCTGGTGGTCGCGCAGGGTGCCCGCGTTGTAGGCCTGGGGATCGTCATCGGCATGATCGTGGCGATCGCCTCGACCCGGGCGCTGGGCAGTCTCCTGTTCGGCGTGACGGCGGTCGACGTGCCCACGTTCGCCGCCGTGGGCGCCGGCATGGCCGGCATCGGCGCGCTGGCGAGCTACCTTCCCGCGCACCGGGCCTCCCGGGTGGACCCCGTCGTCGCCCTGCGCTCCGACTAGCACCGGGGCAGTCCGGGGGGGGCGTCCCGCGGGGCCGGAGGCGCTGGTCTGGCAGGGGTCGCGGGGACCCCTAACTTCCAGCTCGTGAGCCCGCGTCTCCTCAGTCTGCTCCGGATCGTCGCCGCGTCGCTGTACCTGGCGCACGGCGCGCACAAGCTGTTCGGAGTCCCCGGCGGCACGCCGCACGTGCCGTTCCTGTCGCTGGCGGGGCTCGGGGGCGTGATCGAGCTCGCCGCCGGCACACTCCTCCTCCTGGGCCTGTTCACCCGCCCCGCCGGATGCGTCGCCGCCGTCGAAGCCGCAGTGACGTTCGGACTCGTCCAGTTCCGCCAGGGCGGCTGGCCCCTTTTGAACCACGCCGAAATCGCGCTGGTCTATACCGCGCTCTTCCTCTATATAGCGTCCGCCGGCCCGGGCCCCTGGAGCCTCGACGCCCGCGGCAACCGTCCCTCCGACGATATGCGCACCACCGGGGCTCGGCGCCTCAAGTAGCCGCGGACCGGCGGGCTCCATATTTTCCCGGCGTGTCTACGCCGGACGGGATGGTCGACCGCCTCGATCGAGCGCTTGCCGGTCGGTACCACGTCGAGCGGGAGCTGGGCCGGGGCGGAATGGCCGTCGTCTACCTGGCCCTCGACCTGAAGCACCACCGCCCGGTGGCCATCAAGGTGCTCTCGCCCGAGCTCGCGGCCGCCCTCGGCGTCGCCCGGTTCCTCCGCGAAATCGAATTCGCCGCCCGGCTCAACCACCCGCACATCCTCCCCCTCCACGATTCCGGTCAGGCCGACGATCTCCTCTACTACGTGATGCCCTACGTCCCCGGGGAATCGCTGCGCCAGCGCCTCGAGCGGGAGCGCCAGCTGCCCATCGAAGAGTCGGTGCGCATCTCCGCCGAGGTGGCGGCCGCGTTGAGTCACGCCCACGCGCACGACGTGGTGCACCGCGACATCAAGCCGGAGAACATTCTCCTGTCGGCGGGCTACGCGATGGTGGCCGACTTCGGCATCGCGCGCGCCATCACCGCGGCCGAGGGGGACGCGGGGCCGGTCACGACCGTGGGGATCACGGTGGGGACCCCCGCCTACATGAGCCCCGAGCAGGCCATGGCCCAGCCCCTGGACGGCCGGAGCGATCAGTACAGCCTCGCCTGCGTGCTGTACGAGATGCTGGCGGGCGCGCCCCCGTTCCACGGGCCCACCGCCCAGGCGGTGCTCGCCCAGCACACCCTCGAGGCCGCGCCGCCCCTCCGGGAGCGGCGGGGGACCGTCTCTCCCGCGCTCGAGCGCGTGATCGAAACCGCGCTCGCCAAGGCGCCGGCCGACCGTTACCCGACCGCGGCCGCCTTTCAGGCGGCGCTGTCGGGCGCGATCACGGGAGAGGTCGCCACCCGGCCCCTTCCGGCGGCGCCCCGGGAGTCCCGCCGTCCCGGGCGCCGATGGCGGCGCGCCGCCGCCGTCGCGGGCGGGGCGGTCCTGATCGGCGGAGCGGCCCTGGTCGTGGCGCGCCTGCCGCGGCGTCCCGCCGCCGCCCCGCCTCCGGCCCTCCCGTCCGTGGCCGTGATCCCGTTCGGGAACGGCGGGGCCGCGAGCGGACCCGATTACTTCGTCGACGGATTCACGGAAGACCTGATCGGCGCCCTGCGACGCATCCCCGGTTTGCGGGTGGCGCCCGCCACGTCCTCCTATCAGGCCGTCCGGACCACGCGGGACCCGCGGGCCATCGGCCGGCAGCTGGGGGCCGACTACCTCGTGGGCGGCACCGTGGCGCGCCGGGCCGGGGCCGTGGCGGTGCACGCGGTGATCATCGGGGCGGCGACGGGCGACACGCTGTTCCGCCTCGCGTTCGACACGCTCAGGCGCCGCGATCTCGACGTCCAGTCCGACCTGGCGGGCGCCGTCGCGCGGGACCTGCGGGTGAGCCTCAGCGCCACGGGCGCCGCCCCTCGGCGCCCCACCAACGACCCCGAGGCCTACGACCTGTACCTGCAGGGGCGGTTCGCCTACGAGCAGCGGCGGCAGTCGTCGCTCGAGCGCGCCATCCGGCTCTTTCAGCAGGCCATCGGCCGGGATACGAACTTCGCGCTGGCGTACTCGGGACTGGCCGACGCGAACAGTCTGATGGCGGCGTTCAACTACGGGCCGCCAGCCGAGTACTTCCCGCGGGCCCGGGAGGCGGCCATCGAGGCCGTCGAGAAGGACAGTCTCCTGCCCGAGGCGCAGACCAGTCTGGGGTTCGTGGCCCTCTTCTGGGACTGGGATCAGCAGGACGCGCTCGCCCATCTCGACCGGGCCATCGCGCTCGATTCCGGCCTCACCCAGGCGCATCTATTCCGGTCCCACGTGTTCCTGGCGCTCCACGAGCCCGACTCGGCCGTCGCGGCGATGCGGCGGGCCCAGCGCCTGGAACCCTTCTCGGAGATCGTCGCCGTCCGGCTGGCGACCGCGCTCTATTTCGACCGCCAGTACGCGGAGGCGGCTCGGGTGGACGAGCAGGTGCTGGCGACGGATTCCCTGTACGCGCTCGCGTACCCGGACATGATGCGCATCGACCTCGCCCTGGGCCGGTGCGCCGCCGCGCTGGGCCTCGCCACCCGGCCGGTTCCCTTCTTCTACAGCAACGCGCGTGGGATCGCGGGCGTGGCGGCGGCCCGCTGCGGTGCGCCAGCCCTGGCCCGCCGCATCCTCGCCGAGATCGAGGCGGAACGCCGGCAGGGCCGCTACGTGGCCAACCTCGACCTCGCCGTGATCCACCTGGCGCTCGGCGATTTCGACCAGGGATATGCCGAGCTCAATCAGTCGGTCAACGCCCGCGAGTTCATGCTCTACTATGCGGGGTACGACCCGATGTTCGACCCGTACCGCAAGGATCCGCGGTTCACCGCGTTCATCAACCGCATCTCCCTCTTCAACAGGAACTGACATGCACCTGCCCTCGGCCGCGGGTCTCGCGCTCGCATTCGCCCTTCCGCTCGCCGCCCAGCAGCCCGCGGCGAAAGACACGGCCCACAAGACGCCGGCCCCGCCCCCTGACACGACGCTGTCCGTGACCCATCACACCATCACCGTGGACGGGAGGCCGCTCAAGTACACCGCCACCACGGGGTACCTCGTCATGCGGGACGAAAAGGGCGAGCCCAAGGCCAATATCTTCTTCGTCGCCTACACCCGGGACACCACGCTTCCGCCCGCGAAACGCGCCATCACGTTCGCCTTCAACGGCGGCCCCGGCTCCTCGTCAGTCTGGCTCCACCTCGGCGCCCTCGGTCCCCGCCGGGTCCTGATGGGGGACGACGGCGAAGCCCCGCCTCCGCCGTACCAGCTCGTCGACAATCCGGATACCTGGCTCACGTTCACCGATCTCGTGTTCATCGACCCGGTCACCACCGGGTACAGCCGCGAGGCGGCCGGAGAAGACCCCAAGCAGTTCCACGGTCTGGAGGAGGATGCCCAGTCGGTCGGCGACTTCATCCGGCTCTACACCACGCGGTTCGGCCGGTGGGATTCCCCCAAGTTCCTGGCGGGCGAGAGCTACGGCACGACCCGGGCCGCCGCCCTCTCGGGGTACCTCCAGGACCGCTACGGGATGTACCTGAACGGCATCGTCCTGATCTCGTCGGTCCTCAACTTCCAGACCATCGACTTCAATCCGGGCAACGACCTGCCCTACACGCTGTTCCTGCCGAGCTATACCGCCACCGCCTGGTACCACCACCGCCTCGCGCCGGATCTCCAGGCCGACCTCGAGCAGACGGTCGACTCGGCGCGTGCGTTCGCCCTCGGGGACTACACCCGGGCGCTGCTCGCGGGAGACGCGCTCAGCCCCGCCGAACAGACGGCGATGGCGGCACGCGTGGCGCGGTTCACGGGCCTGTCGGCGGACTACGTGCTCCGCGCCAATCTCCGCATCTCGGAGGACCGCTTCACGAAGGAGCTGCTGCGGGACCAGCGTCGGACCGTGGGGCGCCTCGACGCGCGCTACACCGGGATCGACGCCGACGCCGCGGGGGAGGGAAGCGACTACGACCCCAGCTACGCCGCGATCTACGGGGTCTACACGGCGCTCGTCAACGACTACCTGCGGACCGATCTGGGGTACAAGAGCGACCTCCCCTACGAGATCCTGACCGGACGCGTCGGCCCCTGGAACTACGGGAGCGCGCGGAACCGCTACGCGTACGTCGGTGAAACACTCCGCTCGGCGATGACCCAGAACCCCTCGCTTCGGGTGTTCGTGGCGGCCGGATACTTCGACCTGGCCACCCCCTTCGCCGCCGCGGAGTACACGTTCGCCCATCTGGGGCTCGACCCCACCCTGCGGAGCCACCTGACCCTGAAGCACTACCCCTCGGGTCACATGGTCTACGTCCGGAAGTCCGTGGAGCACCAGCTCACCCAGGACGTCGAGGCGTTCACCCAGACCGCCCGGAATTGAGGCGTTTGCAACCTTTTCCCGGTTGGTTGCGTCATACCCAGTGAATGCGAGAGGGCACACGACTCGATCACTGGGAGATGGATATGAAGGGGACCGTGCTGGCGGTGGCCGCCGTCCTGACGCTGGGAACGAGCTGGGTAGGGCTGACGGGAATGGCGGCCGAACGAAGCGCGGCCGAGGTGCGGGCGCGGGTGGCGGTTCAGGCACGGGCGACCCCCGGGCCGGCCGCCCAGATCTGGTACGGCGGTACCCTGCCGCCCATCACGGTCCGGGCGGAGGCTTATTCGGCCGTGGTGATGAACCCGCCGCCGGCCTTGACGCCGCCGACCCGGAAGGCCTGACCGGACCCCCGGAAACCGGGACTCCCGAACCCCCGTAGGATTCAACAAGTTACTGAATCCCGCGGGGGTTTCCCGTCGCAAGGGGCTGACGTATGACGATGACCGACTTCTGGAAGAAATGGCGCGCGGAGATCCTGCGCGGTTCCGTGATTTTTGTCGTGGTCGTGGCGGTGGGACTCGCCCTGATTTCGGCGGTTCGCACCGGCGCCCAAAAGGTCCGGAACGGCGCCCGCGGCATCATCCCGGAGCTGGCGCAGAGCTTCACGTCGGGACTCGGCGGGAACTTCGACGACCCGGGCCGCACGCACGGCGCCGCGTGGTCCTGGCACTCGAAGCTGAACCCCGGCCAGACCCTTACCCTGCGCGACCTGAACGGCCCCGTCGAGGTCGCGGCGGCGCCGGGAACCGAGACCGTCGTCACGGCCGAACGGAGCTGGCTGAAGTCGGATCCCAACAGCGTGACCATCCAGGCGGTCCCGACCTCGACCGGCACGATGATCTGCGCCGTCTGGCCGGGCTCGACCGGCTCGGAATGCTCCGCGAGCCACGACGTCAACTTCAAGGTCGACGGCAAGCAGCGCGACGACGTGGCGGTGAAGTTCGTGGTCCAGCTCGCCCGGGGCGTGAAGATCGACGTCGGATCGGTGAACGGCGACGTGGACATTTCCGGCGCGCAGGGCGGCGTGACGGCGAACACCGTCAACGGCGATCTCACGGTCGAGACCAGCTCCTGGCCCGTGAACCTGAGCACCGTCAACGGCGACATTTCGGCGATCGCCGGGGCGCCGGGATCGGACCACGCCTCGTTGAAGTCGGTGAACGGCGACGTCAGCCTGAGTCTGCCGGAGCACCTGAACCTGGTGGTGAACGCCCATACCGTGACGGGGGACATCTCGACCGACTTTTCACTGCCGGTGACCGACGCGAAGTACGGGCCCTCACACTCGATGTCCGGCACGCTGGGCACCGGGGGCGGCGTCCTCGATCTCAACACGGTCAGCGGTGACATCACGCTGAACAAGGCGTCGGCGTCGACGGTGCACCTGTTGCCGCTGAAGAAGCACGGCGCCGCGGCGGTGGCCGCTCCGGCCCCGGCTCCGACACCCCCGACGCCCCCCTCGCCGCCTCATCACAGGTAGCGGTCCACCGCCGCGGCGAACCCGCGGATCTCGATCGGTTTGGGGAGAAAGCCGTCGAATCCGGCGGCCGCGATGCGCTCCCGCTCGTCGGGCGCCGCTCCCGCACTCAGGGCGACCACCGTCAACGGCCGGTCGCCCTTCGTGCGCCGGGCCTCCTCGAGCAGGGCGAATCCGTCCCGCCCGGGCAGCTGGATGTCGAGCAGGAGGAGGTCGGGACGCCGGCTCCGGAGCAGGTCGGCCAGCCCGTCGCCGCTCGCCCGGTCCGCCACCTCGTGGCCCGCCCCTTTCAGGAGGGCCGCCGCGAGCCGCCGGACCGTCGGGTCGTCGTCCACCACCACGATGTACGCCATCTCCTTCAATACCTACATTTCCCGGCGACCCTCACACAAGGCCGACCCCCGCCCGTGCGTCCCACCCGTCTCGGCATTCTCGGTCTCGGCGCCATCGGCGGATCACTGGCCCGCCAGGCCAAGGCCGCCGGCATCCCGCGGGTCCTGGGATGGAGCCCCGAACCAGCGGAACGGGTGGCCGCCGTGCAGCAGGGGGCCCTGGACGACGCCCCCCATTCCGCCGCCGAAGTCGCCGGGCGGGCGGAGCTGCTGATCCTCGCGGCCCCGCCCGTCGCCAACCTGGATCTCCTCACCCGCCTGGCTCCCCGGCTCGCCGCCGGAGCGCTCGTGTCCGACGTCGGCTCGGTCAAGCGGGCCGCCGTGGCCCGGGCCGAATCCCTCGGCCTGAACGCCCGCTTTGCGGGAAGCCATCCGCTGGCGGGCACGGAACGGAGCGGATTCGAGTCTTCCCGGGCGGATCTCTTCCGGGGCGCCGTGGTCTACGTGACCCCCGCCCGGGGCGGCGAGGCCGCCGCCCGCGAGGTGGCCCATTTCTGGGAGAGCGTGTGCGAGGCGCAGCCCGTGGTGATGGACGCCGCGCGCCACGACGCGCAGCTCGCGGTCACGAGCCATCTGCCCCAGATCGTGGCCTCGCTCCTCGGGCAGTATCTCGCCCGGCACCTGCCGCCCGGGGCCGGGCTCGGCCCCGGGGCGCGCGACGCGACCCGGCTGGCCGCGAGCGAGCCCCGCCTGTGGACCGAGATCCTGCTGCTGAATCGGGACGAGGTGCTGCCCGCGCTGCGGTCGCTGGAAGAGCCGCTGGGGGAGCTGGAGCGCGCGCTCGAGGCGGGGGACGAGGGGGCGGTGCGGGAATGGCTGGGGGTCGCGTCACGCTGGCGGCGGGGCCTCGCGTGATCGTCGCCGGCACGGTCACGCCGCCCGGCGACAAGAGCATTTCCCATCGCGCGCTGTTCTTCGCCGCGCTCGCGAAAGGCCGGAGCGAGATCGGCGGGATTCTGACGGGCGCGGACGTCAAGTCCACCGCCCGCGTGCTGCGCCAGCTCGGCGCCGACGTCGCACCGGTGCGACCGGGAAGCAGCGTGGCGGTGCACGTGTCCCGTTTCACATCTCCCGCTTCCCGGCTGCACTGCGGCAACTCCGGCACCACCACGCGACTGCTGCTCGGGATTCTGGCGGGGGAGGGGATCCGCGCGACGCTCACGGGGGACGCATCGCTGCGGCGCCGGCCGATGCGCCGCGTCACCGACCCTCTGCGGGAGATGGGCGCGCGGATCGACGAATCGGCGGCCGGCACGCTTCCCGCGACGCTCCGGGGGGGACGGTTGCACGACATCGCATACCGGTCGCCGGTGGCGTCCGCGCAGGTGAAGAGCGCGCTCCTGTTGGCGGGAGTGACGGCCGGCGTGCCGGTGACCGTCGCGGAGCCGCAGCCGTCGAGAGATCACACGGAGCGGATGCTGGGCTGGCTGGGAGAAGTGATCAGGGCTCAGGGATCAGGGGTCAGTTACGAGCCATCCCACAATGTCATCGAGGGATTCGCGCTCGACGTGCCGGGGGATCCCTCGTCGGCCGCGTTTCTCGTCGCGGCGGCGCTCTTGGCGGAGCGGGGTGAACTTCTCATCCGGAACGTGTGCGTGAATCCCGGCCGGACGGGGTTCCTGGCCGTCCTGGCCCGGATGGGGAGCCGCGTGGACGTCACGGGCGAACGGACCGCGGGCGCCGAGCCCGTGGCCGACCTCGTGGCGCGGCCCGCGCCGCTCGCGGGCACCACCGTGCCGCCGGAGGAGGTCCCCGCGCTGGTGGACGAGATCCCCATCCTGGCGGTGCTGGCGAGCCGCGCGGCGGGCGAGACCCTGTTCCGGGGAGCGGGAGAGCTGCGGGTGAAAGAGAGCGACCGCCTGGAAATGATCGCCCGGAACCTGCGCGCGGTGGGGACGGACGCGGAGGCCGTGGGAGACGACCTGCGGGTCCGGGGCAGTGACCGCCCGCCCCGGGGCCGCGTGGACACCGCGGGCGACCACCGGCTCGCGATGGCGTTCGGGGTCCTCGCCACCGCTCGGGGAGCCCGGGTCACCCTGTCCGAGCGGAAATCGGTGGCCGTGAGTTATCCTGGGTTCTTCGCCGACCTTCGGAGGATCGGTGGCGCCTCGCGTCGTCGCGATTGACGGTCCCGCCGCGTCCGGGAAGTCCTCCACCGCGAAGGCGGTGGCCCGCGCCCTCGGCTGGGCCCACCTGGATTCGGGTGCGCTCTACCGCGCGCTGACCCTCGCGGCGCTGGACCGCCTGGGGAACGGGGAATGGTCGGAAACCCGGATCGTGGCCCTGGCCGACGACCTCCCGGTGCGTCTGGTGCTGGTGGGCGGCGAGTTCCGTCCCGAGGTGGCCGGCGTGGACGCGGCGCGGGCCATCCGGGACGATCGGGTCACGGCGCGGGTGTCGGCGCTGGCGGCCCTGCCGGCGGTGCGGCAGTGGGTCAACGCCCGCCAGCGCCGGGCGGCCGGGGAGCACCCGGCGGGGGTGGTGGTGGACGGCCGGGACATCGGCACCGTGGTCTTTCCCGACGCGCCGGTGAAGGTGTTCCTCACGGCGACGCCGGAAGAGCGGGTCCGGCGGCGCCTGACCCAGCGGGGAGAGCGGGTCGACCCGGAGCGGGCCGAGCGGGAATCGCGGGCGCTGGCGGCGCGGGACGATGCCGACTCCCAGCGGGCGGTGGCCCCCCTCCGGCCCGCTCCGGACGCGCTGATTCTGGATTCCACCAGTCTGTCGTTCGACGAACAGGTGGGACGGGTGGTGGCGCTGGCGCGCGAGCGGGGGCTCCACTAGGTTCCCGTCCGGTTTGCGCGCCCCGGGGATAGGCCCCGGAAGGCGAATCCTCAAACCCACAACCCAACCCAGGTGGTCGTCCATGCAGGTTGAAGCGCAGGATCTCGAAGACTCTCCCCCCGAACCCGCCCCGAAGAAGTCGAACACGCACTCCGTCCTCCGCGTCCGGTCCGATCTCCACGAAGAGTATTCCGCCGACGACATCGCGAAGATGACGGAGCTGTACGAGGGCACCCTCTCGAACATCGAAGAGGGCGAAATCGTCAAATCCAAGGTCCTGCGCGTCACCGACGCGGCCGTGATCCTGGACGTCGGCTTCAAGTCCGAAGGCGCCGTCCCGATCGACGAGTTCAAGGACCCGAAGAGCCTGAAGGAAGGGGACATCGTCGAAGTCTTCCTGGAGCATCTCGAAGACCAGGAAGGCGCCGTCGTGCTGTCGAAGAAAAAGGCCGACTTCATGCGGGTCTGGGAAAAGATCCGCGAGGCCCACGAGAAGGACGAGGCGGTTCACGGAACCCTGATCAAGAAGATCAAGGGCGGCGTGGTGGTCGACCTGATGGGCGTGGACGCGTTTCTCCCGGGGTCGCAGATCGCCCTGCGCCGCGTGCCCAACATCGACGAGCTCCTGGGCCAGAGCTTCGAGTTCAAGATCATCAAGCTCAACAAGCGGCGCCGGAACATCGTCGTATCCCGCCGCGTGCTCCTCGAGGCGGAGCGCCGCACCAAGCGCGACGTCCTGATGAAGGAGCTGCAGGTCGGCCAGGTCCGGAAGGGCGTGGTGAAGAACATCACGGACTTCGGCGCGTTCATCGACCTGGGCGGCGTGGACGGCCTCCTGCACATCACCGACATGAGCTACGGCCGGGTGTCGCATCCCTCCGAGATGGTGTCGATCGGCCAGGAGCTCGAGGTCAAGATCCTGGACATCGACTGGGAGCGCGAGCGCATTTCGCTGGGCCTGAAGCAGCTCCAGTCGTATCCGTGGCAGAACGTCGCGGCGAAGTATCCGGTGGGGACGCGGGTGCAGGGCAAGGTCGTGTCCATCACCAATTACGGCGCCTTCGTCGAGCTCGAGCCGGGCATCGAAGGCCTGGTGCACATCTCCGAGATGAGCTGGACCCGCAACGTCCGGCACCCCTCGAAGGTGGTCTCCATCGGCGAATCCATCGAGGCCGTGGTGCTCAAGGTGGACGAGACCGAGGAGAAGATCTCGCTCGGGATGAAGCAGACCGAGCAGGATCCGTGGATGGCGCTGCCGCAGAAGTACCCGGTGGGCACGCGGCTCTCGGGCAAGGTGCGCAATCTCACCTCGTTCGGCGCGTTCGTGGAAATCGAGCCCGGCATCGACGGCCTGATCCACATTTCGGACATGTCCTGGACCAAGCGGGTGCAGCACCCCTCCGAGATGTTGAAGAAGGGGGACACCGTCAACGTCCTGATCCTCAACGTGGACGCCGAGAACAAGCGGATCTCCCTGGGCCTGAAGCAGGCGGAAGAAGATCCGTGGCTCCGCATCGGCGAGACCTATCCCGTGGGCACGCAGATGCGCGGCCGCGTGGTGCGGCTGATGGACAAGGGCGTCGTGGTCGACCTCGGCAGCGACATCGAAGGCTTCATCCCGATGTCGCAGCTGGGCATTCCGGACATCCAGGATCCGGCCGAGGCGGTCAAGGAAGGGCAGGCCGTCGAGGTCAGTGTGCTCGAGGTCGATCCCATCCATCATCGGATCGTCCTCGCGGCGACGGGCTTCCCGAAGGAAGAAGAGGGACAGGCGCCGGAAGCAGGACCGACAAGCTAGACGCGCAGACGCACAGATGGGATGCAGGATCAGGGGGGGACAGGAATTCCTGTCCCCCTTTGACCGTTCGCCATCTGTGCGTCTGCGCGTCTAGTAGTAGATTCTGCCTCCATGTCCACCAGAGACAAGCTCGAAGAGCTTCAGCGCCGCCGCGCGGAGTCGGAGCAGGGCGGCGGCCCCGCCCGCATCGAGGCGCAGCACAAGAAGGGGAAGATGACGGCGCGGGAGCGGCTGGATGTCCTGCTCGATCCCGGGTCGTTCGTCGAGCTCGACCGCTTCGTCACCCACCGCATCACCGACTTCGGACTGGCCGATCAGAAGATCCCGGGTGACGGAGTGGTCACGGGATACGGCCGCATCGACGGCCGCCTGGTGTACGTGTTCTCCCAGGACGCGACCGTCTTCGGGGGCTCCCTGTCCGAAGCCCACGCCGAGAAGATCTGCAAGGTGATGGATCTCGCCCTCAAGGTGGGCGCCCCGGTGATCGGCCTCAACGATTCGGGGGGCGCCCGCATCCAGGAGGGGGTCGCGTCGCTGGGCGGCTACGCGGACATCTTCCTGCGGAACACGCTCGCGTCGGGCGTCATCCCCCAGATCAGCGCCATCCTCGGCCCCTGCGCCGGCGGCGCCGTCTACAGCCCCGCGCTCACCGACTTCGTCTTCATGGTCCGCGGGGTCTCCTACATGTTCGTGACCGGGCCCGACATCGTGAAGACGGTCACGCACGAGGACGTGGACTTCGAAGGCCTGGGCGGCGCCGACGTGCACGGCGGCACGTCCGGCGTGGCGCATTTCGTCCACGATGCCGAGCTCGAGGCCCTCGCGGCCATCCGGACCCTCCTGTCGTTTCTGCCCGCCAACAACCTGGAGACTCCGCCGGCCCGCACCGCCACCGATCCGGCGGACCGGCGCGACGAGGCGCTCCTCGACCTGGTTCCGGACACGCCGAACAAGCCCTACGACATGCGGGATGTCATCACCCGCGTGGTGGACGACGGCGAGTTCTTCGAGGTGCAGAAGGACTATGCGCAGAACCTGCTGGTGGGACTCGCGCGGCTGGGGGGCCGGCCTGTGGGGATCGTGGGCAACCAGCCGGCCGTGCTGGCGGGGGCGCTCGACATCGCCGCGTCGCTCAAGGGGGCCCGGTTCATCCGCTTCTGCGACGCCTTCAACATTCCGCTCGTCACCTTCGAGGACGTGCCCGGCTTCCTGCCGGGCGTGGGGCAGGAGCACGGCGGCATCATCAAGCACGGCGCGAAGCTCCTCTACGCCTACTGCGAGGCCACCGTTCCCAAGCTCACCGTGATCACGCGGAAGGCGTATGGCGGCGCCTACGACGTGCTCAGCTCGAAGCACATCCGCGGCGACTACAACGTGGCGTGGCCCACGGCCGAGATCGCCGTGATGGGCGCCGAGGGTGCGGTGAAGATTCTGTACAAGGGGGAATCGAGCGAGGAGCGGATCCGCGAGTACCGGGACAAGTTCGCGCACCCCTACCAGGCCGCCTCCCGGGGATACGTGGACGACGTCATCGACCCGCGGGACACGCGGCCGCGTCTGGTGGACGCCCTGACCGCGCTCGCGACCAAGCGGGATCGGAATCCGCCCAAGAAGCATGGCAGCATTCCTCTGTAAGGCGCTCCTGGCGGCCCGGCTGGTCCAGGGCCCGGTCCCGTCGCCCGAATCGCTCGCCGTGCTGTCGAACCGCGTGGCCCGGGACTCGGGGGACGCCGCGGCCTGGATGGCGCTGGGGCGCGCCGAGCTCCAGGCCTCCGAGGCGTACCACGCGCACGCCGGGCCGCCCGACACCGTCTGGGCGTCGGGCACCATCGCGGCGGCGGAGCGCGCCTTCGGGCGCGCGGCCGCGCTCCGTCCGGGGCTTGGCCTGGGGGACTCGGCCGCCACCTGGGGCGTGGTCGCGCGCGCGGACCTGGCCGCGCTCGAGTGGGAGCTCGGGGACACCGCCGCCGTCGCCGCCGTCTGGGCCGCGGCGCCCGCCGGTGTCCGGCTCCCCGCGGCCGTCGAAGAGCTGGCCGAGAATCTGCTGCGGGCCTGTCCTCCGCACGCGATCCTGTTCACCTCGAGCGATGTGGTGACCGGCGCGGCCTGGCTCCTGCGGTTCCGGCGCGGCATCAGACCCGACCTGCTTCCGGTGCCGGTGGAGCGGTACCGGGGGGACTCGGTGTTCGCCGCCCGCGTGGCGCGCGACGCGGGCCTCAAGACGCCTCCCCGGCGCTCGGCATCCACGGCCGACCGGGTGCTGGCCCTCGCCGCCGTGCGTCCGGTGTGCGCGGGGGCGGACTTCGGCGCCCCGCCGGGCGGCCACGGACGGCTCGCCTGGCACGTCCGGCCTCTGGTCTGGACCGCGGGGCGGGACGCCGCCGGAGCACCCAAGGTGCCGGCCGGCGACTTCGTCTTCGCCGCCCTCCGGTACGGCCTGGAGGCGAACGACCCCTGGAGCCGCTTCGTCCTGGACATCTACCGCCACGCCGCGCGGCTCACGCCGACGCTCTGCGGGGCCTTCGCGGTCTACGGGATTCCGCGGAACCGGACCGGATGCCGGAGCTGACGCGGGTCCTGGTGGCCAACCGCGGGGAGATCGCGCTCCGGGTCATCCGCGCCTGCGCCGAGGAGGGGCTCGATTCCGTGGCGGTGTATTCGGACGCCGACCGGCTTTCGCCCCACGTGCGGGCCGCGACCCGCGCCGTGGCGCTGGGACCGGCCCCGGCCGCCGATTCGTATCTCAACATCCCGAAGCTGATCGCGGCGGCCCGGGACACGGGGTGCCAGGCGGTTCATCCCGGGTACGGGTTTCTCTCGGAGCGCGCTCCGTTCGCGGAGGCGGTGGTGGAGGCCGGGCTCACGTTCGTGGGTCCTTCGCCGGCCGCCATCAAGGCGATGGGCGACAAGACCGAGGCCCGGCGCCGGATGCAGCAGGCCGGGGTGCCCATCGTGCCCGGCATCACGACCCCGCTCCGGGACGGCGCCGAGGCGCTGCGCGAGGCGGAGCGGATCGGGTTTCCGGTCCTCCTGAAGGCCGCCGCGGGCGGCGGCGGGAAGGGCATGCGGCTGGTGCGCGCGCCCGCCGAGGTCGCCCCGGCCTTCGCCGCGGCGCGCAGCGAGGCGATGAAGGCGTTCGGCGACGGCAGCGTGTACCTCGAGAAGTACATCGAGCGGCCGCGCCACATCGAGATCCAGGTCCTGGGCGACAGCCACGGGCGCGTGGTGTCCCTCGGCGAGCGGGAGTGCAGCATCCAGCGCCGTCATCAAAAGCTGATCGAGGAGGCGCCGTCGGTGGCGGTGACGCCCGCGCTCCGGCGGCGGATGGGGGAGGCGGCCACCGCGGCGGCGGCGGCGGTGGGGTACGTGGGGGCCGGGACGATCGAATTCCTGCTGACGCCGTCGGGGGAGTTCTACTTCCTGGAGATGAACACCCGCATTCAGGTCGAGCACCCGGTGACCGAGCTGGTGTACGGGGTGGACCTGGTGCGGGAGCAGCTCCGGATCGCGATGGGGCATCCGATGCGCGTCCATCGCGGCGCGCTCGAGCCCCGGGGCCACGCCATCGAGTGCCGGATCACCGCCGAGGACCCGTTCAACGGATTCCTGCCCGCCACGGGCGTGGTGCAGTACCTGCGGGTGCCGGCCGGGCCCGGCGTGCGGTGGGACGGCGGGGTGGAGGCGGGCAACGACGTGACCCTCCACTACGATCCGCTGATCGCCAAGCTGATCGTGTGGGGGGAGAACCGCGAGGCGGCGCTGGCCCGGATGGGCCGCGCTCTCCGGGAGCTGGTGATCGTCGGCCTCCCCAGCTCTCAGGCGTTTCACCTGCGGGTGCTCGCGGATCCTGAATTCCGGTCGGGGGCGATCGACATCGGCTACCTCGATCGCCGCGGCGAGTCGCTCCTCGCCGACGCGGTGCCGGAGCGGCTGGCGGTGCCTCTGGCGGTGACGGCGGCGTTGCTGGCCGATGAACGGAGGACCGGAGGGAGACCGGGAGCCGGGAGCCGGGAGCCGCCAACGCCGTCGCGAGCCTGGCTCGATGCCGCGAGACGCGAGGGGATCGGGCTGTGAGCGAGCTGGTCACGATCACGTCGATCGCCGGTGGGGGAGACGGCGTGGGTCGGCTCGGCGACGGGCGCGCCGTGTTCGTGCCCCGGAGCGCGCCGGGGGAGCAGGTGCGGCTCGATCCGCGGTCGGTCGAGCGGCGGAAGACCTTCGCGCGCGGAGAGATCGGCGAGATCGTGGCGGCCGGCCCCGCGCGGGTGGTGCCGGCGTGCCGCCACTACGTGGACGACGGATGCGGCGGGTGCCAGCTGCAGCACTTGTCCTACGAGGCACAGCTCGAGGCCAAGCGGTCGATCGTGGGCGAAGCGCTGCGACGCATCGGGAAGCTCGACCTCCCCGATCCCGACATCGTCGAAGCCGCCGAAGAGTGGCGCTACCGGGCCAAGATCACCCTCGCCGTTCGCGCGGGCGCCGGCGGGAGGGGGATCACGGCGGGGTTTCACCCCCGCAACCGGCCCGATGCCGTCTTCCCGCTCCGCGACTGCCACATCGCCGACGTCCGCTTGATGACGCTGTGGCGCGGGCTCGCCCGGCATCTCGATCTGTTGCCTGAGCGCCCCGCCCACATCGTGCTCCGGCTCGACCGCGAGGGGCGGCGGCACGTGGTGGTGGAATCCGCGGGTGAGCCGTGGCTGCGGGCGGAGGCGCTGCGCACCGTTCTCGCCGCCGACGGGGACGTCGTGTGCTGGTGGCAACCCGAAGGCGGCGCCGCGCGGGTGATGGCGGGTCCAGTCACCGGTTTTCCCGCCACCGCCTTCGAGCAGGTGCACCCGGAGATGGGGGGGGTGGCCCGCGCCTGGGCGGTCGCGCAGCTCGGGCCGTTGGGGGACCAGCGGGTCTGGGACCTGTACGGCGGGATCGGCGACACGGCGGTGGCGCTCGCCGCCGGCGGGGCCACGGTGGTGAGCGTGGATGCGGACGAGAAGGCGGTCGCCTGGGCCCGTACCCGCACGGAGCCGGGCAGCGAGCGGATCCGTTTCATCGCCGGGCGCGCCGAGGATGTGCTGCCCGGTCTGGAGGATCCGCCGACGGCGGTGATCGTCAACCCGCCCCGGGCGGGTCTGCACTGGGACGTCACGCTCCGGCTCACGGGCGAGCCGGTGCCGCGGCTGGTGTATCTCTCCTGCGATCCGGCCACGCTGGCGCGGGATTTGGCCCGGCTGTCGACCAACTACCGGGTCACGGCCCTCAAGGCGTTCGACCTGTTCCCGCAGACCGCGCACGTCGAGACGGTGGTCGCCCTGGAGGGCGCGTGAAATACTTCGTGCGTCTGGGCGCCCGGACCATCGAGGTCGAGGTGTTGGGGGGGGCCGTACGGGTGAATGGGGAATCGCTGGAGGCGCACCTGGCGGGGGTCCCCGGGACGCCGCTCCACAACCTGCTCCTGGGCGGGGACTCCTGGACGGTGGCGGCTCAGTCCCTGGAAGGGCCGGGGCAGTGGGCCCTGGGCGTGGTGGGCGAGCGGGTCGAGGTGGAGGCGGTGGACGAGCGGACGCAGGCGATCCGGGCTCTGACCGGGAAGAAGGCGGGGGGCGGGGGCGGGGGAGTGGTGCGCGCCCCGATGCCGGGCCTCGTGCTCCGGGTGGTGGTGGCGGAGGGCGAGCGGGTGGCCGCCGGCGCGGGGCTGGTGGTGGTGGAGGCGATGAAAATGGAGAATGAGATCAAGGCGGCCCACGCGGCGCTGGTGCAGAAGGTGCACGTGGCGCCTGGGGCCGTGGTGGAGAAGGGGGCTCCCCTGGTGACCTTGGGAAGTCTGGAACCCTCCAATTGACACAGCCTTAGCCCCTCGTTAGCGTTACAGTCTGTCCATTTTCCGGCACTATAGAGGGCAATGAAGACCTACGTACTGAAGCCGAACGAGATCGACCGCCGCTGGTGGGTCGTGGACGCCGCGGGTCAGCCCCTCGGCCGCCTGGCGAGCCGGGTGGCGCAGATCCTGCGCGGCAAACACAAGCCGACGTTCACGCCGCACGTCAACGGTGGGGACTGCGTCATCGTGGTCAACGCCGAGGCCGTGAAGCTCACCGGGCAGAAGGCGTCGCAGAAGCGCTACTTCCGTCACACGGGCTACATGGGCCACGAACGGTTCACGCCGGTGGCCAACCTGCTCGCCAAGCACCCCGATCGCGTCATCGAGAAGGCGGTGTGGGGAATGCTGCCCAAGACCACACTGTCGCGGCAAAAGGTGAAGCAAATGCTCAAGGTGTACGCCGGTCCCGCGCATCCGCATCAGGCCCAGCAGCCCGAGCCGCTGACCCTCCAGGCGGCCCGATGAGCACGATTCAGCCGGAGCTCCGCTGGCACGCCATCGGCCGCCGCAAGGTGGCCGGGGCCCGGGTGTATCTCACGCCGGGCTCGGGGAAGTGGAACATCAACGGCCGGACGCTGGGTGATTACTTCCCCCGGCCGTCCCTCGTGTCGCACATCCAGCAGCCCTTCACCGTCACCGACACGCTCGGCGCCTTCGACGTGCGGGCCCGGGTCAACGGCGGCGGGATGACGGGACAGGCGGGCGCGATCCGGATGGGCATCGCCCGCGCGCTCTGCCTCGCCGACGACCGGCACCGGAAGAAGCTCCGCGAGCAGGGCCTCTTGACCCGCGACCCGCGCGCCGTGGAGCGCAAGAAGCCGGGCCGGGCGGGCGCGCGCAAGCGCTTCCAGTTCAGCAAGAGATAGTGGTCAGATGTCGGTGGTCAGTGGTCAGTCGCTGACCACCGGCCACTGGTCGCTGACAACCCCACACGCCGCTTGATCCCGTCAGGGTCTCCCTCCGGGGAGTGAGACGGGAAGCGAGAGCGGCGGCGGAAACAACCCAGGAAAGGATTGCATGGCGCAGCCTCAACTGCAGGACCTGCTGGAAGCCGGTGTCCATTTCGGACACCAGACTCGGCGCTGGAACCCCAAGATGCGCCGCTTCATCTTCGCCGAGCGTTCCGGCATCTACATCATCGACCTCCAGAAGACCCTGCACCAGCTGCAGCTGGCCCAGGAGCTGCTCCGCAGCGTCGTCCTGAAGGGCGAGGGCATCCTCTTCGTCTGCACCAAGAAGCAGCTCAAGGCCATTCTGCAGGCCGAGGCCGAGCGCTGCGGCTCGTACTTCGTGAGCGAGCGCTGGCTGGGCGGCACGCTGACCAACTTCCAGACCATCAAGAAGCAGATCAAGCGGCTGAAGGATCTGGAGCAGGGGGCGGCCGAGGGCGATTTCGAGAACTACACCAAGAAAGAACAGCTGCTGTTCGACCGGGAGCGGGTCAAGCTGGACAAGAACCTCTCGGGGATCAAGAACATGGGGCGGCTGCCCGGGGCGCTGTTCATCGTCGACGCGAAGAAAGAGCGCATCGCGGTGGCCGAGGCCAACAAGCTCGGCATCCCGGTGGTGGCGATCGTGGACACCAACGCCGACCCCGACCTGATCACGGTGCCGATCCCGGGGAACGACGACGCCATCCGGTCGGTGGCCCTGATCACGGCGTCGCTGTCGGACGTCATCGGCGAGTCCCGGCGGCAGATGCCGCTGCGCGACGCGGCCGAGGAAGCGGAAGGGACGACCTACTCCACGGAAACGGGAGTGGAGCCGGAAGCCGAAGGCGACCGGAAGAAGAAGCCCGCGCGCCGGAAGCGGCGGCCGAAGCCCGAGGCGATCGCCGCCCGGCTCAAGACCGAAGAGGCCCCGGCGGGTGGAGCGCCGGCGGCGGAGGGCGCGTAAGCGCGGCTGCCGGACCTGGCACGCACACGAGCCGCCGCCCTCCGCGCCTGACGGCCGAGGGCGGCATTTTTTCACGGGGAACCTGAATGGCCGACATTTCAGCGAAGCTGGTGGCCGAGCTCCGGAATCGCACCGGGGCCGGCATGATGGACTGCAAGCGGGCGCTCGAGGAGACCGGGGGCGACCTGGAGAAGGCGACCGAGATCCTGCGGGTGAAGTTCGCCGCGAAGGCGGAAAAGCGGGCGGAGCAGACCGCCGCCGAAGGCCTGATCGACTCCTACATCCACTTCACGGGGAAGGTGGGGGTGATGGTGGAGCTGAACTGCGAGACCGATTTCGTGGCCCGTACCGAGGAGTTCAAGCGGCTGGCCAAGGACGTGGCGCTCCAGATCGCCTCCACCCGGCCCCTCGCGGTCAAGGTCGAGGACCTGCCGGCCGACGTGATCGAGCGCGAGCGCCGGATCTACGAGGCGCAGGTGATCGAGCAGAAGAAGCCCGAGCAGATCCGCGGGAAGATCGTCGAAGGCATGCTCAAGAAGTTCTATCAGGAGAGCGTCCTGCTCGAGCAGCCCTTCATCAAGGACGACAAGGTCACGATCGGCGACCTGGTCCGGGCCTACTCCGGCAAGACCGGCGAGAAGGTCGAAGTGCGCCGGTTCGCGCGGTTCGAGCTGGGCGGGGGCTGAGCCGGTGGCGCTGACCTACAGGCGCGCCCTGCTCAAGCTCTCCGGGGAAGCGTTCGCGGGCGGGAAGGGCACGGGCGCGGGGATCGACTTCACCACGCTCGAAACGCTCACCGACGAGCTCAAGGCGGTGGCCGCCACCGGGGTCCAGCTGGGCCTCGTGGTGGGGGGCGGCAACATCCTCCGGGGGACCACGGCGAGCCAGCAGGGGATGGACCGGGTCTCCGCCGACTACATGGGCATGCTGGCCACCATCATCAACGCCCTGGCCCTCCAGGACATCCTGGAAAAGAAGGGCGTGGACACCCGGGTGATGACCGCGATCCGGATGGAGGAGCTGGCCGAGCCGTACATCCGGCGCCGGGCGGTCCGCCACCTGGAAAAAGGGCGGGTCGTGATCTTCGCCGGCGGCACCGGGAACCCCTATTTTTCCACCGACACGGCCGCCGTGCTCCGGGCGCTCGAAATCGAGGCCCAGGTGCTGATGAAGGCGACCAACGTGGACGGGATCTATACGGCCGACCCCAAGAAGGACCGGTCGGCGACGTTCATCCCCGAGCTGTCGTTCCAGGATGCCCTGGTGCAGGGATACGCCGTGATGGACGCCAACGCCTTCGGGTTGTGCAAGGAGAACGGGCTGCCCATCGTGGTGTTCAACATCAACCAGACCGGCGCGACGGCCCGCGTTCTCGCGGGGGAGCGCGTCGGCACCATCGTCCGATGAGCACGATTCCCGACCTCCTGAAGCAGGCGAAGCTGGCGATGGACAAGTCGCTCGAGTCCGTGAAGCGAGAGTTCTCGACCGTGCGCACCGGCCGCGCGACCACCACGCTCCTGGACGTCGTGCGGGTGGACGCCTACGGCAACCTGATGCCGCTCAATCAGGTGGCCAGCGTCGCGGCCCCCGAGCCCAAGCTCCTCACCGTCACGCCGTGGGACAAGTCGCTGACCAAGGCGATCGAGAAGGCCATCGTGGTGTCGGACCTGGGGCTGACGCCGTCGAACGACGGCACCGTGATCCGGATCCCCATCCCGGCGCTCACCGAAGAGCGCCGCCGGGAGCTGGTGAAGGTGGTGCACAAGTTCGCCGAGGAGGGGCGGGTGGGCGTGCGCCACGCCCGCACCGACGCGATCGCCCGGGCCAAGAAGCTGGAGCACGTCTCCGAGGACGAGAAGAAGCACGCCGAGAAGGACGTGCAGAAGCTCCACGATGAACGGATGAAGCTGATCGACGACGCGGTGAAGGCCAAGGAAGCGGAGATCATGGAGGTCTAGTGGTCACCGCCGATTTCCTCGCGCAGGTCCGCTTGAACGGGGGCGTCCCCCGCCACGTGGCCATCATCATGGACGGCAACGGGCGCTGGGCCCGCGGCCGCCTGATGCCCCGGCCCCTCGGCCACCGGGCCGGCATGAAGGCCGTGCGCGAAGTGGTCGAGGGCGCGATCGAGAGCGGCGTCGAGGTGCTCACGCTCTTCGCGTTCTCCGAGGAGAACTGGCAGCGGCCGGCCACCGAGATCTCGGCCCTGATGGATCTCCTGGAGGAGTACATCGCCCGGGAGGCGGCGGACCTCCGGGGACAGGGAGTCCGGGTCCACGTCCTGGGAGACCTCACCCGGCTCGGCCCCCGGTCCCGCGCGGCCGTGGAGCGGATCCAGGCCGACACCCGCGGCGGCACCCGGCTGTCCCTGAATCTCTGCATCTCCTACTCGTCCCGCGCCGAGCTGGCGCGCGCCGCCCGGCTCCTGGCCGAGGAGGTGCTGAAGGGCACCAAGCGGCTCGAGGACCTGGACGAAGGCGCCCTCGCCGCCAAGCTCTACACCGCGCCCGGCCCCGATCCCGACCTCCTCATCCGGACCTCGGGCGAGCAGCGGCTCTCGAACTTCCTGCTCTGGCAGCTGGCCTACACCGAGATCTACATCACCCCGGTGCTCTGGCCCGACTTCGACCGGCAGTGCCTCTACGAGGCCATCCTCGACTATCAGCGGCGCGAGCGGCGTTTCGGGAACGTCACGGCCTGATGCGAAATCTCCTGGTCCGGATCGCCTTCGCCGTGGTCGCCATTCCCGCGGCGGTGCTCATCATCTACGCCGGGGGCTGGACCCTCGCCGCCGCCCTCGCCGTCCTCGGCATCCTGGGCACCCGCGAGGTGTTCATCCTGGCCCGGCGTCAGGGCATCGTCGCCATCGACTCCCTCGGCTACCTGGGGGCCGCCGCGATCCCGATCGGGCTGGCGTCGTCGTTCGCGTTCAGCTGGCCCTATGCGCTCTCCGCCTGGCTGCTGCTCGTGATGGTGGCGGCCCTGGCCCTCCGCGCGCCCGGCGACAAGCCGCTGCCGGCCGTGGCGCTGACGATCTTCGCGCCCCTCTATGCGTCCTGGCTGCCGGCGTTTCTCCTCACCCTGCGGGGCGGGGCGGGCGTGACGCGCTGGGGCGGAACCTGGCTGGCCCTCCTCCCGCTCGTCGCCACCTGGGTGTGCGACACGGCGGCGATGGGGGCGGGCGCCGCGATCGGAGGCCCCAAGCTCGCGCCCGTCGTCTCGCCCAAGAAGACCTGGGCCGGGGCGGTGGGCGGCCTGGCCGGCGGGGTCGCCGCCACCCTCGTCATCGGACTCTGGGTGCTGCCGGGGCTGGGCGTCAGCCTCGCGCCCTGGCGGCTGGTCGTGATCGGCGTGGAGATCGGCCTCCTGGCCCAGCTGGGCGACGTGGCGGAGTCGCTGTTCAAGCGGGAAGCGGGCGTGAAGGACTCCTCCGCGCTGATCCCGGGGCACGGCGGAGTGCTGGACCGCCTCGACTCCCTGTACTTCGCCCTGCCCGCCACCGCCGGCCTGCTCTGGTTCTTCGGAGTGTTGTGAGCACCGGCGTCGCGATCCTCGGCTCGACGGGCTCCATCGGACGTTCCACCCTGCAAGTCCTGTCGCGCCAGCGCGACCGCTTCCGCCTCGTCGCCCTCACCGCCCACAGCAACCGGGACCTCCTGGAGGCGCAGGCGCGCGAGTGGAAGCCGGCGTTCGCGAAGTGCGTGAACGGGAACGGCCGGGAGTGCCTGGTCGAGGCGGCCACCCGCCCCGACGTCGGGATCGTCGTGAACGGGATCGTAGGGGCCGCGGGCCTCGAGGCCACCCTGGCCGCGCTGGGGGCGGGCAAGCGGGTGGCGCTCGCGAACAAGGAAACGCTGGTGATGGCGGGGGAGCTGGTCACCCGCGCGGCGCGGGCCGGCGGCGGCGAGATCGTGCCGGTGGACTCGGAGCACAGCGCGGTGCTGCAATGCCTCTCCGGGCGCGCCCCCGGCGATCTGGGGCGCCTCATCCTCACCGCGTCCGGCGGGCCGTTCCGTACCTGGACGCCGGAGGCCGTCGCCGGCGCCACCGTGGAGCAGGCGCTCCGGCACCCCACCTGGAAGATGGGCCCCAAGATCACCGTGGATTCGGCGACCCTCGTGAACAAGGCCCTCGAAGTCATCGAGGCGCACTTCCTGTTCGGTCTCGGGCTCGACGCCGTGGAGGTCGTGGTCCACCCCCAATCGATCGTGCACGCGTTCGTGGAGTTCCGGGACGGCTCCGTGCTCGCGCAGGTCGGGTTCCCTACGATGGAGCTCCCGATTCTCTACGCACTCACGCACCCGGAGCGCGTGCCGGACGCCGGGACCCGGCGCTTCGACCCGCTGGCCGCCGGACCGCTGACCTTCGAGCCGGTGAACCCCGCGCTCTTTCCCGCGTACGGCCTGGGCCGCTCGGCCGGGACCGCGGGCGGGACGGCCCCGGCGGTGTTCAACGCGGCCAATGAGGTGGCGGTGGACCTCTTCCTGGACGGGACGATCCCCTTCGGGCGGATCGCGCCGGTGATCGAGCAGACGCTCGCGGCGGTGCCGCCGGGAGACGCGGGGTCCCTGGCGGGGGTTCTGGCGGCGGACGCCGAAGCCCGCCGCGCGGCGGCGGAGGTCGCGTGCTCCTGACCCTGGCGGCGTTCGTGTTCGTGCTGGGGGTGCTGATCTTCGTGCACGAGGCCGGGCACTTCCTCGCCGCGAAGGCGGCCGGCATCCAGGTGCTCCGCTTTTCCCTGGGGTTCGGCAAGCCCCTGGTGAAGGCGCAGTGGGGCGAGACGGAATACGTCATCGCCACGCTGCCCTTCGGGGGGTACGTGAAGATGGCGGGGCTCGAGGACGAAGGGGTGCAGGGCGAGCTCGAGGGCGGGGCATCCGCCGTGCCCATCGATCCCGCCCGCGCCTTCGACAAGAAGCCCCTCCTCCCGCGGATCGTCGTGATCCTGGCCGGGGTCACGATGAACCTGATTTTCGCTTGGGGGGTGTTCACCGTCCTGGCGGGAACGGTGGGGACCCGCCGGACGCCCGTCACGCAGATCGACACGGTCCTTGCGTCCCAGCTGCCCGCGGGGGCGGCCGGCCTGGCCCAGCTCAAGCGGGGTGACCGGGTGGTGGCGATCAACGGCGACTCGATCGGATCGTGGGAAGACCTCCAGAGCGCGATCGAGCTGGGCCGGACGCCGATGACGGTCACCGTGGCGGGACGCGCCCAGCCGATCGTCGTGACCTCCTTGCGGTCGGCGGACGAGCGCGTCGCGGTGGTCGGGGCGTTGAGTCCCGCCCTTCCCGCGGTAGTCGATAGCGTCCTGCCGGGCACGGCCGCCGCCACGGCCGGATTCCAGGGGGGAGACCGCATCGTCCGCGCCGGTGGGGACACGGTGGAGACCTGGAATCAGTTCCAGCGGCTCATTCGCGCCGAGGCGCGACGGCCGGTGGCGTTCGCGGTGGAGCGCGACGGCCGCCCCCTCACGCTCACCGCGGTGCTCGGCGCCCGGCCCGACACCGGGGCGACGGCCGGCGATTCGGTGGGGTACCTCGGCGTCAGCGTGCGGATGCCCGAGGCCCGCAAGCGCTTCGGCTTCGGCGCCGCGCTGGGCGAGGGGACCCGGCAGACGCTCCGGGCCGTGAAGGAGGTCGGCACGACCCTCGAGATGCTGGTGACCCGCCAGGCTTCGATCCGGGATCTCGGCGGGCCGATCGCGATCGGGAAGGTCTCCGGCGTCGCGGCCCGAGCCGGGTGGGCATCGCTCTTCGACTGGATGGCCCTGCTCTCCGTGAACCTCGCGGTCCTGAATCTGCTCCCGGTTCCGGTGCTGGACGGCGGGCAGCTGATGTTTCTCGTGGCCGAGGGCGTGCGGCGCCGTCCCCTGTCGGTGGATCTGCGGCTCCGCCTCACGCAGATCGGCTTCGTGTTCATCATCGCCCTGATGCTCTTCGTGGTGGGGAACGATCTCCTGCGGTATGTCATCCACTAGAGAGGCGCTGGCGGGATACGTCGAAGGCCGGGTCCGGGCCGAGCGCCTCGTGGCAGCGGCGGCCGCCGCTTATTACCGGGATCGGCGGGGGCTGACGGGGGACGGCTGGCGGGAGCTGATGGCCGTCATCGAGCGCGGGTCGCCCGGCATCGTGGAGCTCGTCGCCGCGGACGGGAAGGGGTTCGAGATCACGCTGGCCGAGCGGCCGTTCCCGCCCCAGTTCGAGGCGGCGCTCAAGGCCGCCGCGCAGAAGGCGCTGGTGGAGACGCCGGACGCCCGCACGGTTCCTTCGCGGGGCTTCTTCGGCCGCATCGTGGATCGGGTCCTGCAGATCTTCCGCTGACCGCCTATCTCATCAGTTTCGCCACGAGCACCGCCAGCGCTGCGCCCGCCGCCACGAGGATCACGATCATCCAGGGGAACGGCTTCTTGACGGGCCGCTTCACGGCGAGCTGCTCCTTCGTGCCCGGCGGCGCCATCCCGATGTCGAGCGTGGGGCGGCGCTTCGCCTCGACGTCGTCGAGGTCGGTCAGGAGAGCGGCCGCGGTGGCGTACCGGTCGTTCGGGTGCTTGGCGAGGCACTTGAAGATCACGCGCTCGAGCCGCTTGGAGAGATCGGGACGGCGGGCCCGGGGCGGGGGGGGCGGATCCTCCACGTGCATCCGGGCCAGCTCGAACCAGTCCTTGGAGGTGAAGGGCACCTCGCCGGTGGCCGCCTTGTAGAGCGTGACGCCCAGGGAGTAGATGTCGACGCGGGGATCGAGGGGGCGGCCCTGCGCCTGTTCGGGCGAGATGTAATGGGGGGTCCCGATGGTCATGTCCACGCCCGTGGAGGTCGCGTACCCGGAGACCGTACGGGCGATGCCGAAGTCGGTGAGGACCGCGGATCCGTCGGAGCGCAGCAGGACGTTGTCGACCTTGATGTCCCGGTGGATGATGCCCTGGCGGTGCGCGAAGTCGAGGGCCCGGGCCAGATCCTTGCCGATCCGGACCAGGTCGGCTTCGGGGAGGGGCCCCTCCCGGGCCAGCCGTGCGCCGAGGCTGTCCGCGCACCGGTCCATCGCGAAGTAGGAGTGCCCGGCCGATTCGCCGACCGCCCGGATGTGAATGATGTTGGGGTGCTCGAGTCCGGCGGCGGTCCCGGCCTCGTTGCGGAAGCGGGTGGCGAACGGGGGGTCGCCGGCGTAGCGGGGCTTCAGGACCTTCACGGCCACCGGGGTGCCGTCGGCCTCCCGGGCTGCGAAGACCCAGGCGAACCCGCCCTGTCCGAGGAGCTGTTCGATGCGGTAGGGGCCCAGGTTCTGGCCGACGAGGTCGGTCGGGGCGTTCGTCATCAGGCCTTTACAGATGCGGTTAGTGCCTCTAACTTAGTGTGCTCACAACGATTAGGGAACACGCCCAGATGTACGACAAGACGACGCCGGTTCGGAAACACGGGCTTCACGAGACGGACACCGGCTCCACGCCGGTGCAGATCGCGTTGCTCACCGAGCGCATTAACAGCCTCACCGAACACTTCCAGACGCACGCCAAGGATCATCACGGCAGGCGCGGGCTGCTCAAGATGGTGAGCCAGCGCCGCCGCCTGCTGGAGTATCTGCGGCGCACGGATCTGGAACGGTATCGCCGGCTCCTCACCGAGCTGGACCTCCGCCACTAGGGTCGGAACGGCGTCGCGCGGGGCTGGCCGGGAAGAGCACCGGCCTAGCCCGGCGTCCTTCATTAGTGCTCTAGACAGGCGACCGAAGTGAAGCACGTCGAAAAGCAATTCGCCGGCCGGGCCCTCCGGCTGGAATCAGGACGGCTGGCCAAGCAGGCGGCGGGCTCGTGCCTGATGCAGTTCGGAGAGACCGTGGTCCTCGCCACGGTCACCGTGTCCGACAACGTCTCCACCCTCCCGTTTTTCCCCCTCACGGTCGAATACCGCGAGAAGACCTACGCCGCCGGCAAGATTCCCGGCGGCTTCTTGAAGCGGGAAGGCCGCCCCTCGGACGAGGAGATCCTCTCCGCCCGGGTGACCGACCGCTCCGTCCGCCCGCTCTTCCCCGAGGGGTTCAAGAACGAGGTGCAGGTCTTCATCTACGTCCTGTCGGCCGACCAGGAGAACGACGCGGACGTCCTGGGCGTCACCGCCGCGTCCGCGGCGCTGTCCTTGTCCAAGGTCCCGTGGAACGGTCCCATCGCGGCCGTGCGGGTGGGCCGGGTGGAAGGCGCCTGGATCTTGAACCCCACCTTCCAGCAGCTCGAGTTCTCGGACGTCGACATGATCGTGACGGGTTCCGCGGATTCGATCGTGATGGTCGAAGGCGGGACGCTGGAGCTGGCCGAGGCCGACATCGTGAAGGGCCTCGAAGTGGCCCACCAGGGGATTCAGGAGCTGGTCGCGCTCGAGAAGGAGCTGATCGCCGGGACGGCGCAGCCCAAGATGGAGTGGACCAAGGTCGAGCCGCCCGCCGAGCTGGTGGCGCGGGTGAAAGCCCTGGCGGAGCCCCGGATCGCCGAGGCCCTGAACCTGGCCGTGAAGGCGGAGCGGACGCAGGCGCTGGCCGCCCTCAAGAACACGATCCACGAGCAGCTGGCGGCGGAGTTCCCGGACAACGGGAAGGACATCTCCACCGTCATCGAAGAAATCGAATACCACACCATGCGGGAGCAGGTGCTCTCGCGCGGGGAACGGGTGGACGGCCGCGATCTCGACACGGTTCGGCCCGTCTCCTGCGAGGTGGGCGTGCTGCCGCGGACCCACGGATCGGCGCTGTTCACCCGCGGCCAGACCCAGGCGCTGGTGACGGCCACCCTGGGCACCGTGTCGGACGAGCAGCGCATCGACTCGATCGACGTGCCGCAGGAGACGACCAAGTCGTTCATGCTGCACTACAACTTCCCGCCCTTCTCGACCGGCGAGGTCAAGATGATCCGGGGCGTGTCGCGCCGCGAAATCGGGCACGGCGCGCTGGCCGAGCGGGCGTTGCAGGCGCTGCTCCCGGCCTACGAAGCGTTCCCCTACACCATCCGGATCGTGTCCGACATCCTCGAGTCCAACGGCTCGTCGTCGATGGCGACGGTCTGCGGCGGCTCGCTGGCGCTCTTCGACGCGGGCGTGCCGATGACCGGCGCCTGCGCCGGGGTGGCGATGGGGCTGATCAAGGAAGGGAAGCGGGTCGCGGTGCTCACCGACATCCTGGGCACCGAGGACCACCTGGGCGACATGGACTTCAAGGTCGCCGGCACCCGGGCCGGGGTGACCTCCATCCAGATGGACATCAAGATCGAGGGGCTCGACTTCGGGATCGTGACGGAGGCGCTCGAGAAGGCCCGCAAGGCCCGGCTCCACATCCTCGACATCATGGAAGCGGCCATGCCGCAGCCGCGGTCGCAGCTGTCCAAGTACGCGCCGCGGATCATCACCATCCAGATTCCGCAGGCCAAGATCGGCGAAGTCATCGGCCCCAAGGGCAAGACCATCCGCTCCATTCAGGAGCAGACGGGCGCCGAGATCAACATCGACGATTCCGGGCTCATCACCATCGCCGCGGTGGGCGAGGGCGGCGAGCGGGCCCGGGACATCATCGCCGGCATGATCCAGACGCCCGAAGTCGGCACCATCTACGAGGGCACGGTGAAGAGCACCACGGCGTTCGGCGCCTTCGTGGAAATCCTCCCCGGCGTCGAGGGGCTGCTCCACATCTCCGAGCTGCAGCACGGCCGCACCGAAAAGACCGAAGACGTGGTCAAGAAGGGCGACACCGTCCGCGTGAAGCTCCTCGAAGTCGACGAGCGCGGCCGGATGAAGCTCTCCCGGAAGGCGCTGATCGAGAAGAACTGACCGGAGGATGGATTCCGTCCGGCTCGATCAGGAGGTGTACCAGACCACGGCGCCCAACGGCCTCGTGGTCTGCTCCGAGCGCGTCCCCACCGTCCGTTCCGCGGCGGTGGGGATCTGGGTCCGCGCCGCCAGCGCCCACGAAGCGCGTCCGCAGATGGGCGTGTCCCACCTCCTCGAACACATGGTGTTCAAGGGCACCGAGCGGCGCAGCGCGCAGGAGATCGCGCTGGCGCTCGAAGCCCGCGGCGGCTCCCTGGACGCGTACACGTCCCGGGATTCCACCGCCTTCCAGGCCCGGGTGCTGGACGCCGACCTCCCGCGGGCGGTGGACGTCCTCACCGACCTGGTCCGCCGGCCCACCCTGCGCGACGTCGATCTTCAGCTCGAGCGCAACGTCATCCTCGAGGAGATCGCGACCGTCCAGGACACGCCGGACGATCTGGTGTTCGACCTCTCGGCCGAAACGCTCTGGCCCGAGCACCCCTACGGGTTCTCGATCCTGGGCACCCGGGAGACGGTGGGCTCCCTCTCCACCGGAGACCTGGGCGCGCTTCACCGGCGGGCCTATCACCCGGCCAACTGCGTGATCGCCGGGGCGGGGAACTTCACCCACGAGGAGCTGCTCGCCCTGGTGGAGCGCGAGGGCTGGTTCGACCAGCCCGCGGCGCCCGGTGGCGCGCCGGCGGTGCCCACCGTGACGCCGGCGGTCCGCGGTCGGGAACGGCGCGTGCCGCGGGACTCGGTCCAGGATCACCTGGTGTTCGCGACCGACACCGTGCCGTTCGCCGATCCACGGAAGTACGCGATCATGGTCCTCGCCAACATCCTGGGGGGCGGGATGTCCTCCCGGCTCTTCCAGAAAGTGCGCGAGGAGCTGGGGCTCGCGTACGCCGTCTATGCGTTCTCGTCGTTCTTCCGGGGCGTCGGCACCACCGGGGTCTACGTGGGGACCCAGCCCCAGACCGCGGTGGCCGCGGCCGACGCGATCCGGGGCGAGCTGGCGACGCTGGCGCGGGAGGGGTTGCGGGGCGGCGCGCTCGAGGAAGCCAAGCAGCAGACCCAGGGGCAGGTGATGCTGTCGCTGGAGAGTCCCACGGCGAAGATGTATCGTTTGGCGGGCGGGCAGGTCTACGGCGAGCCGTACCGGAACCTCGACGACGTGCTCGCCCAGATCGGCGGCCTGACCGAAGCAGCCGTGGCGGCGGTCGCGGCCGAGTACTTCACGCCCGAGCGCTTCACGCTGGTGTGGCTCGGATCGTCTTCCTGACCCCCGGGACCTGGAGAGCACCCGCATGATCGTCGGCGTTCCCAAAGAGATCAAGACCAACGAGAACCGCGTGGCCCTCGTGCCCGCCGGCGCCGAAGCCCTGGCGGGAGACGGGCACACGGTGCTGGTGGAGCAGGGGGCGGGCCTGGGCTCGGGGTTCGCGGACGAGGCCTACCGGAGCGTGGGCGCGACGATCGTCCCCGCCGTCGCCGACGTCTGGGCCAAGGCCGAGATGATCATGAAGGTGAAGGAGCCCATCGCGGTCGAGTGGCCCCGGATGCGCAAGGGCCAGGTGCTCTTCACGTACTTTCACTTCGCCGCGGCCGAGGACCTGACCCGGGCCGTGATCGCCTCGCACGCCGTCGCCATCGCGTACGAGACGGTGCAGCTCGATTCGGGGGAGCTGCCGCTCCTCACCCCGATGAGCGAGGTGGCGGGCCGGATGGCGGTGCAGGAAGGCGCCAAGTACCTCGAGAAAGTCTTCGGCGGCAGCGGGATCCTGCTCGGGGGGGTCCCCGGCGTCCTTCCGGCCGAGGTCCTCATCATCGGCGGGGGCGTGGTGGGCACCAACGCGGCCAAGATGGCCGCGGGCCTGGGCGCGCACGTCACGCTGCTCGACGTTTCGCTCGACCGGCTCCGGTACCTGTCCGACGTCCTGTCTCCCAACGTGGACCTTCTCTACTCCAACCGCCACAACATCCTGGACCAGCTCAAGAAGGCCGACCTCGTGGTCGGCGCGGTCCTCCTCCCCGGCGCCAAGGCCCCGCACCTGGTCAAGCGCGGGGACCTGAAGCTGATGAAGCCGGGCTCCGTGATCGTGGACGTGGCGGTGGACCAGGGCGGCTGCATCGAGACCATCAAGCCCACGACGCACGAGAACCCCACCTATGTGGTGGACGGCATCATCCACTACGCGGTGGCGAACATGCCGGGCGGCGTGCCCCGGACGTCCACCCTGGCCCTCACCAATGCGACGTTTCCCTACGCCAAGCGGCTCGCGAAGGCGGGATGGAAGCAGGCCTGCAAGGCGGACCGGGCGCTCGCGCTGGGGCTCAACGTGGTCGAGGGCAAGGTGGTGTACCCGGGCGTGGCCGAGGCGTTCGGCCTCCCGCTCACCGATCCCCAGTCCCTGGTGTGACCGGCCGCCGGCCCGTCGTCCGGGTGCGGCGCCTTCCGCATCACGACGGTCTGCCGCTGCCGGCGCGGCAGACCGCCGGCTCCGCGGGATACGACCTGTCGTCGGCCGAGCCGGACTTCGTGGTCCGCCCGCTCGAGCGGCGGCTGGTGCGCACGGGCCTGGCCCTCGCCATCCCCGACGGTTTCGAGGCCCAGATCCGCCCGCGGTCGGGGCTCGCCCTGAAGCAGGGACTCACGCTTCCCAACACGCCGGCCACCATCGATTCGGACTATCGGGGTGAGCTGATGGTGGCGGTGGTCAACCTCGGCACCGATCCCGTGACGGTGAGCCGAGGGATGCGCATCGCGCAGATGGTGTTTCAGCGGGTCGAGGTCGTGGATCTGGAAGAGGTGCCGGAGCTCCCGCCCTCCGAGCGGGGCGAGGGGGGATTCGGCAGCACGGGGTCCTGAATGACGCCCCCGGTGCTGTGCTATCACCGGATCGGCGGGCCCCTGGAGCTGGGCGTCACGCGCGTCTCTCCCCGGACGTTCAGGCGTCAGATGCAGGCGCTCGCGAAGGCTGGTTGGCGGACGTTGACCCTCGAGCAGTTCGGCAATTCCGCATTCCGCATTCCGCATTCCGCATTCCTGCTGTCCTTCGACGACGGCTACGCGGAGCTGGCGGAACACGCGTATCCCGTCCTCCACGATCTGGGCTTCACCGCGACCACGTTTCTGATCACCGACTACGTCGGCCGGAGCAACGGGTGGGACATCCAGTACACCCGGGATCCCTTGACGCATCTCGATTGGCCGGCCGTCGAGGCCTGGCGGGGCCGAGGGTTCGAGTTCGCCTCACACACGGCCACCCACGCCCGCCTCACGTGGCTGGACGACGTCCGGACCGCGGAGGAGCTCGCCCGCTCCCGGGAGGCGCTGATGGCGCGGCTGGGCCCCGGAGCCGGCACCGCCGTGGCCTATCCGTTCGGGGCGGTGGACCGTCGCGTGGCGGGCGCCGCCCGGAAGGCCGGATATTCGCTGGGGTTCGGCGGGGTCCGGGGAGTGGCGGGGGACCCGATGCGGGTGCCCCGGGTGCCCGTGTACATGTGGGATCTCGGGAACGTGCCCTTCGGCCTGCGGGAGGATTGGATCGGCGCCGCCGGTCGCGTGGCGGCGCACGTGGCGAATCGGTGCGCGGTGGGGACGACGGTGATGAAGGGGCTCAGGGGTCAGGGGTCGGGGGTCGGGGGTCGGCCCTTGACCCCTGGCCCCTGACCCCCGACCCCTATCTGGTTGCAATCCCCCTGCCTGACGCCCGGTCGAGCATCAGGTCCCGGATCTCGTCGAGATTCGGCACGAAACGCCGCGGAATCTCGTGACGCGTGCCGCCTTTCGAGAAGACCTCGATCGCATCGGGGTGCCCCACCACCCGGGTGATGTCGGGCCAGGGCAGGCGATAGCGGCGCAGGGGGGTGAGCCGGACCTGGATGCCGTCGTCGTCCAGCCGGATGTACCGTCGGCGGCCCAGCTGGTGGTGAAAGACGCCGATCAGGACGTAGGCCACTCCCACGGCGTAGTAGCTGGCGATGAGGCTGGGGTGGTGGTGGCCCTGGGACTCCAGCGTCAGCCCTTCGAGTCCCAGGAGCGCGCCGACCGTGATGTCGAACCACCGGACCCAGGTGCCGAACTTCTTTCCGCGCTTCAGCTCCACCGCGCCCACGCCCAGCACCGCAAAGCCCACCAGCAGGTCCAGGACCCGAAGCGGCGACAGGCCGGCGGCGGCGAGACCGCGCCACCCGGCTTGGAGCAGGATCACGGCGGCCACGCATTCCTTGAGCGCGGACAGGCGCTCGTGTCTCCGCATCGCGTGGGCGTCGATGTAGATGGTGCGTGGCTCCATGACCACCCGTGCCGGGCTCGAGCCGTTCACAGGAAGAACCGCGCCGCGACGGGGATGAGCTGGGGATGGCGGACCAGCGCGTGCGCGAAGATCCGGCCGAGGCTGCGCTTGGGGGTGGGGATGCCGTTGACGGTGCGGGCCAGACCGTTGAAGAACTCGTCGTCCAGGTCTTCGAGGGCCTGTTTGATGCGGTAGTACTTGAGGTGATCGTCCCCCAGCAGGCGCATCCACGCGTCGTGGTAGGTCGAGAGGCGGGCCGCCCCGGTGTCCCGCTCGCGGATGGCGGCCGCCGCCGTGCGGCCGGCGAGGCGGCCCGCCTTCATCGCGTTGACGATCCCGCCTCCCGAGAGGGGATTGACCATGTGAGCGGCGTCGCCGGCGATCAGCACTCCGCCCGCGTACGTGGCCTTGACGGTGGTGTGGACGATCACGCCGCCCACCGTGTACGCCGTCTTGGCGCCCCGCGGGTACCGGGCGGCGATCCAGTCGTCCAGATAGCCGCGGGCCGAGCGTCCGTCGGCCTTCAGGGCCACGATGCCGAGGCCGACGTTCGCGACCCCCACGCCCCTCGGAAACACCCACGCGTATCCGCCCGGTGCCACCCGGTCTCCGAACTGGAGGTAGATGGCGTCCGGATCGAACTCGATGCCCTGGACCACGTACTGGGCGCAGGATTCCATGTCCCGGGCCGGCACCCGGGTGTCCAGTCCCGCCCAGCGGCCCACCATCGTCTCGACCCCGTCGGCGCCGATCACCACGCGGGCACGGAGGGTCTCGGGGCCGCGCGCCCCCCGCGTCTCCACCACCCAGCGGTCCCCGTCGCGCCGCATCCCGGTGACCTCGGTGCCCACCCGCACCTCGGCCCCGGCGGAGACCGCCTGCGCGGCCAGATGCGCGTCGAAGCGGGTACGGTCGAGTACCCAACCCACCTCGCGCTCCGCCACCTTCACTTCGGTCCCGTCGGGGGCCCAGAAAATGACCTTGGTGATCTTGCGCGCCACCCAGGGAGCCCCGGTGGGGTCCGCGAACTCGCGGAGCCCCGCGTCTCCCACTCCCTCCGCACAGCGGACGGGGGCGCCGACCGCCCGGTCGCGTTCCACGAGCAGGACGTCGAGCTCGGGCGCCGCGCGCCTCGCCTCGGCCGCTGCCACGCTTCCGGCGGGCCCGGCGCCGACCACCAGGACGTCTACGTCGGACATCTACGCGGCGGCCCGGTTGGGCACCATGGAGAGGGCTCCGACCGGACAGGGGGCCACGCACTTCCGGCACCCGGTGCAGGACTCCGCGTCGACCACCAGGTCGGCCAGGGCCAGGTGGATGGCTTCGGGAGGGCAGAGGGGCAGGCACAGACCACACCGGTCGCAGAGCGCGAGATCCACCACGGCGATCTCGGACGGACGGACGGAGCGCATAGGAGGGGAACGCTAAGGGATGGCAAAACGAGCGTCAACCGTCAGTATTGCTTGCAGTTAGGGCATTCATTACCTTGGGGGCGGTCACAGCTTGAGCCCGCCTTTTTCCTTTGCCCCGATTGCCTGTGCCGCTACGCTGGCCGAACCTGAGGATCAGTGCCTGGAGCCCCGCGAACGAGATCGCCGTCGATCTCGGTACCGCGAACACGCTCATCTACGTGCGGGGCGAAGGCATCGTGCTCAACGAGCCCTCGGTCGTGGCGATCGAAAAGGCGACCGGGAAGATCAAGGGCATCGGGCTCGAAGCGAAGCGGATGCTCGGCCGCACGCCCGACGGCATCCTCGCGGTCCGGCCGCTGAAGGACGGCGTCATCGCCGACTTCGACGTGACCGAGAAGATGCTCCGCTTCTTCCTCAAGACCATCATCGACCGGCACCTCTTCCGGGTGAAGCCGAAGGTGATCGTGTGCGTGCCCTCCGGGATCACCGAGGTGGAGAAGCGCGCGGTCCGCGATTCGGCCCAGTCGGCCGGCGCGAAGGAAGTGTATATGGTGGCCGAGCCGATGGCGGCGGCGATCGGCGTGGGCCTGCCGGTGGAGACGCCGACCGGCAACATGGTGATCGACATCGGCGGCGGCACGACGGAAATCGCGGTCATCGCGCTGTCGGGCATCGTGTCCGACACCTCGATCCGTACCGGCGGCGACGAGCTGGATCAGGCCATCGTCCAGTTCATGCGGAAGAACTACAATCTCCTGATCGGCGAGCCCACCGCGGAGCAGATCAAGATCCAGATCGGCTCGGCGGCGCCGGTGGGCGAAGAGCGGGAGATGGAGGTGAAGGGCCGCGATCTGGTCTCCGGCATCCCGAAGATCGTGCGGGTGCATTCCAGCGAAGTGCGGGAGGCGGTGCAGGAGCCCATCCAGCAGATCGTGGACGCCGTGCGGCGCGCCCTCGAGATCACGCCGCCCGAGCTCGCGTCGGACATCGTGGACCGGGGCATCGTGATGACGGGGGGCGGCGCGCTCATCCGCGGGCTCGACGTGCTGCTCCAGCAGGAAACCGGACTGCCCATCCATCTGGACGAGGATCCGATGACGTGCGTGGTGCGGGGCACGGGCCGGATCCTGGACGATCCGGAGAAATACCGCAACGTCCTGACCACTTGAGGCGGGGATGACGATCGGGGCGGACCGCTACGGGTCGCGGGCGGACACGCTCGTGTTCCTCGGGTGCGTCGCCCTGTCCATCGCCGCGATGAGCCTGCCGGATTCCTGGCGGGCGCCGTTCAGCCGGGCCATCCGTCAGACCGTCCTCGCGCCGCTCCTCGCCCTCCAGGAAGAAACCGAAACGCTGAGGAGCTCCCGGGCGCGCCTCGCGGCCGTCACCGCGGAGCGGGACTCCGCGATGCTCGCGGCCGCGTTCCTGCCCGAGCTCCGGAGCGAGAACGCCCGCCTGCGCAGCCTCCTGGGCCTGGGCGCGCGGCTCACCACGGGCTACGTGCCGGCGGAGGTGCTGCACGAGGCGGGACCCACCGATCCGCTCACCTTCCTGGTCTCGGCCGGCCGGCGGCAGGGCGTCCGCCCGCTGGACACGGTCGTCTCGCCGGACGGACTGGTGGGCGTGGTCTCCAGTGCGGACGAGCAGACCAGCGTCGTCGCCACCTGGGCACACCCCGACTTCCGGGCCAGCGCGATGGCCGTGGACGGGAGCGTCTACGGGATCGTCGCACCTCACGGCTCCGAAGGGCCCGGCATCTGGCTCCTCGAGCTCGAGGGGGTGCCGTACCGCAATCTGGTCCCGGACAGTACCCTGATCGTGACCTCGGGGCTGGGGGGCGTGATTCCCCGCGGCATCCCGCTCGGCACGGTCATCGGGGAACGGGCCGAGGTCGAGCACTGGGAGCGGACCTATCTGCTTCTCCCGGCGGTCCATCCCGCCGCGGTGACCCACGTGATGATCCTCACCGGCCCGCCGCGGAACGGCGCGACGCTGAAGGATCTCTTCCAGGCGGAGGGGAAGGCCCCGTGAGGCGGAGCGACCGGTACCGGTTCTGGATCGTGCTGGCGGGGCTCGTCCTGCTCCATTTCTCGCTGCGCACGCGCCTCGGCGGCGACCGCATCGCGCCCGATTTTCTGCTCCTCGCGCTCCTGATGTACACCACCCGGGCCACCCCCGGCCGGGGCGCCGCGGCGGGGTTCTTCGTGGGGCTCCTGCGCGACGCGCTCACGCCGGCCTCCTTCGGCACGGCGGCGCTGGCGCACACGATCGTCGGATACCTCTCCTCCTGGGCCAAGGCGGTGTTCTTCGCCGAAAACCTGTTCGTCAACGGCTGCATCTTCTTCGCCGGCACCTGGCTCCGGAACCTCGTGGTCGTCCTCGCCTCCGGTGAGCTCAAGGGCGCGCCCCTCGTCTGGGAGCTCCTGGCGTGGTCGCCGCTCCAGAGCCTCACCACGGCGGCAGTGGGCGTGCTGGTACTCTGGACCCTGGGACGGTGGGTGGCGGTCCGGATGAGCGACGCGTGACCGCGCCGTTCCATCCGTTCCTGCTCGACCGGCGCCTGCGGTGGGTGCGGTGGGTGGTGTGGGGCACCTTCGCCGTTCTCACGATCGCGTTCTTCCGCACCCAGATTCTCGGGTACAGCCGCTACCGCCTCCAGTCGGAGACCAACCGTCTCAAGGAGATCGTGATTCCCGCGCCGCGGGGGCGGATCCTCGACCGGAACGGCAAGGTGCTGGCGGACAACGTGCCGGGGTACACCGTTTCCCTGCTGCCCGACGACACGACCCGGCTCCGCGACCGCCTGGCGCTCATCGCCCCGCTCGCGGACCTCGACTCCGCCGCGATCGAGCGGATCCTCCAGCGCTTTCTCCGCGCGCCCTACCAGCCGGCGCTGGTGATGGCCAACGCGCCCTTCGACCTCGTGGCCGAGTTGGAGGAGCGGCGCCTGGAGATCCCGGGCCTGTTCATCCAGACCGAGCCCCGGCGGCATTACCCCGATTCCTCGGCTGCCGCGCACCTCCTCGGCACGGTGGGCGAGGTGACCGAAGACGAACGCGCCACACCCCGCTATGCGGGGCTGCGGCTGGGGGCGCTGGTGGGGAAGACCGGCATCGAGCGCCAGTATGACGACTCGCTGCGGGGCCAGGACGGCCAGCGGTTCGTGGAAGTGAGCGCGGTGGGCCGGGTGGTGCGGGAGGCGGGAGCCGCGCCCACGCTCCCGCCGGTCGCGGGCGCCACGATCCACACCACCATCGACCTCGACCTCCAGCGCTACGTGGCGCGGATCTTTCCGGCGGGGCAGCGCGGGGCCGTGATCGCGATGAATCCCAACACGGGAGAGATCCTCGCGCTGTACAGCGCTCCCGGGTACGATCCCAACGCCTTCGTGGGCGGCATCGATCCGGATACCTGGCGCAAGCTGAACGACAATCCCGCCAACCCGTTCTTCGACCGCGCCATCCAGGCCCGATATCCGCCGGGGTCCACCTGGAAGCTCCTCATCGCCGCGATCGCCCTGCGGCGCGGTTTGGTCACGATGAACAGCCGGATGCCGATCCCGTGCACCGGAGGGCTCCAGTACGGCAACCGCTACTTCCGCTGCTGGGAGCCCAAGGGCCACGGCGACCTCACGCTCTCGCAGGCCATCGCCCAGAGCTGCGACGTGTATTTCTATCAGCTCGGGTTGAAGCTCGGGCTGACCTCCCTGCTCGAGGACGTGAACGCCCTCGGATTCCGGTCCCGGACCGGCGTGGACCTGCCCGGCGAGATCACGCCGGAGTTTCCGGGCGGCACGGAGTACTACGACCGGGTCTACGGCCCCCGGCACTGGACCTCCGCGGTGACGCTCAATCTCGCCATCGGGCAGGGCGAAAACGCGCAGAGCCTGATCGACATGGTCCGTCTGTACCAGATGCTCGCCAGCGACGGCAAGTCCCGTGCGCCCTTCGTCGTGCGGCCCGCGTCCGAACCGGTGGAAGATCTGGACCTGACGGAGAGCCAGCTCGACGGTCTGCGGCAGGCGATGGTGGGAGTGGTGGAGCAGGGGACCGCCCGGGGGGCGCGCCTCGGCGACATCACGATCGCCGGAAAGACGGGCACGGCGCAGAACCCGCACGGTCCGAATCACGGATGGTTCATCGCCTTCGCCCCCGCGGACAAGCCGCAGATCGTCGTGGGCGCCATCATCGAGTTCGCGCGGGAGGGTCCCTATGTCGCGCCGCTCGTCACCCGGGTGATCGCCAAATACCTGGGCGTGGATTCCACTCTCGCCTCGAACGCGCGCTTCACGCTGCCGGCCGATTCGGCGCCCCGCGAGCTCCGGGTGCTCCCCCGGGGCACCGAGCCGGTGCCTCCGGACACCGCCACCCCCCCTCCCGACTCGACCGGTGGTCGGTAAGCGCATCGCGGGGCTCGACCGCCCCCTGGTGCTGGTCACTCTGGCGCTCGCCGCCTACGGCCTCGCCGTCCTGTATTCGGCCGGGCAGACCGACGTCCCCACCGTCGCCGCCGAGATCTGGCGCAAACAGCTGATCTGGCTGGCCCTCGGCGGGGTGGCCGGGGCGTTCGCCTTCCGGGTGTCACCGCGGATGCTCGAGTGGGCGACTCCGTACGTCTACGGCATCGTCGTGTTCGTCCTCCTGCTCACGCTGGCGGTCGGCAAGGGTGCCGGGACCGCGGCCAGCGAGCGGTCCTGGATTGCGATCGCAGGCCACCGCCTCGGCCAGCCGGCCGAGCTGGCCAAGCTGGGCGTGATCTTGATGCTGGCCCGGTGGCTCGCCGAGCGGCGCGAGCCCGCCGCCACCCTGCGGGAGCTCACGGTCCCGTGCGTGATCCTGGGGGTGCCCTTTCTGCTCGTGACGCTCCAGCCCGACCTGGGGAGCGCCATCGTGTTCATCGCGGTCTTCTTCGCGATGCTCTTCTGGGCCGGCACTAAGCCATCCCTCCTGGTGATGCTCGGATCGCCGGCCATCGGCCTCATCCTGGCCTTCTCGACCGTGGTCTGGGGAGGCTGGATCATTTTGCTGTTCGTGCTGCTTCTCGTCTGGCGCCCTTACGTCTGGGAGGGGCTGGCCGTGATGCTCGTGAACATCGTGATGGGGGTGGTCGCCCTGCCGTTCTGGCGACACCTGCAGCCGTACCAGCAGAACCGCCTGCTCGTGTTCCTCAATCCCGACGTGGATCCCCGGGCCACCGGGTGGCACGTGATCCAGTCCAAGGTCGCCATCGGCTCGGGGGGACTCCTGGGGAAGGGCTTCACCCTGGGAACGCAGAAGCGCCTGGCGTTTTTGCCGGCGCAGCACACGGACTTCATCTTTTCGGTGGTGGGGGAGGAGCTGGGGTTCGTGGGGGTGGTGGTGGCCCTGGCCCTCTTCGCGGCCCTGTTGCTGATCCTGATCCGGGTGGCCCGGCGGGCGACCGACCCCTTCACCAGTCTCTGCGTGATGGGCGTGGCCGCGATGCTCTTCACCCACGTGGTGGAGAACATCGGGATGACGGTGAACCTCCTGCCCATCACGGGGATCCCCCTCCCGTTCTTCTCCTACGGTGGGTCGTTCCTGCTCACCTGCTGCCTGGCGATCGGCATCTCACTCCGGGTGGCCTACGAATCGCGGCAGTCAGGGTATATCAGTTCAGGGCAATAGGTTACGGGCTCAGGACTGGCGGGGCGGATAGGTGCCTCCCAAATTGTGCCCTTCCCCCGGAACCCCTGAGCGTGAATGGCTTGGTTTAAGAAGGAGCGCAAACCCCGCACCTCCGAGCGCATCAAGCTCGAGATCCCACCGGACGCCTGGGAAAAGTGCGAGGAATGCGGCCACATCGACATCAAGGAGAAGTTCCTCAGGGCCTTGAATGTCTGCCCCAATTGCGGGCATCACCGACGCATCACGGCGCAGGAGTACATCGACCTCCTGGTCGACGAAGGCTCCTGGCACGAGACCGAGACCAAGCTCAAGTCCGCCGACCCCCTCAAATTCGAGAACTACGCCAACCGCCTGGAGGCCTCCGTCAAGAAGGCCGGGCCCCTGGACGCCATCCGGACCGGGTATGCCCGCCTCGAGGGGATCCCCGTGGACCTGGGCGTGATGGACTTCGCGTTCATGGGGGGATCGATGGGGGCGGTGGTGGGAGAGAAGATCGCCCGGCTCGCCCGGCGGTCGATCGACAAGCGGGTCCCGCTCATCCTCGTCTCGGCCTCCGGGGGGGCCCGGATGCAGGAAGGGGTGCTCTCCCTGATGCAGCTCGCCAAGACTTCGGTGGTTCTGGCGGAGCTCGCCACCAGGCGGGTCCCGTACGTTTCGATCCTGACCAACCCGACGACCGGCGGGGTGTCGGCCTCCTACGCGATGCAGGGGGACGTGGTCCTGGCCGAGCCGGGCGCGGTGATCGGGTTTGCGGGGCCGCGGGTGATCAAGCAGACCATCGGGCAGGATCTTCCCGAAGGGTTCCAGACCGCGGAATTTCTGCTGGATCACGGAATGGTGGACGCGGTGGTGCCCCGGGGAGAGTTGCGGGAGACGACCGCGCAGCTCCTGCGGCACATGGCCGGCCGGCGGCCGGCGGAGGCTGCTGACTGAGGTTCGCTGAAGCCACCCGTTTTCTTTTCTCACGACAAGCCGGCCGCATCAAGTGGAGCCTCCGACCCACCGAGGGGCTCCTGGACGCTCTGGGGCGCCCGGAGCGCCACTTTCCGACCATCCACGTCGGGGGGACGAACGGGAAGGGCAGCACCTGTGCCTTCCTGACGGCGGACCTGGCCGCCCGGGGGTTCCGGGTGGGGCTGTACACGTCCCCGCACCTCGTGTCCGCCACGGAACGCATCCTGGTGGACGGCACCCCCATTTCCGAAGACGCCTTCGCCCAGTGGACCGAGGTGCTCCGGCCCCGGATCGAGCGCCTGGAAGCGAGCTTCTTCGAGGCCCTCACGGCCATCGCCTTCGCCGACTTCGCGGCGCGCGGGGTGGACATCGCCGTGGTGGAGGTGGGATTGGGGGGGAGGCTCGACGCGACCAACGTCATCACGCCCCTGGTGAGCCTGGTGACGAAGATCGCCTTGGAGCATACGGACTATCTCGGTCCTGACCTGGCCTCGATTGCCCGTGAAAAAGCCGGAATCGCCAAACCGGGGGTGCCCTTCGTCATTGGTGAGCAAGACCCGGCCGTCCTGAGCGTGTTGATGGAGGAGGCCGGAAAGCGGGGTGCGAAGCCCATTGTCCCGGTTCCGCATTCCGCATTCCGCACTCCGCACTCGGGGCTGGGTCTTCGGGGGCCCCACCAGATTCAGAATGCGGCGGTTGCCCGGACGGCACTCGGCGTGCTCCCTCCCCCCTTCGGCCTCCCCGGGACCGTGATCCCGTCCTCATTCGCCGGTGCCTCGATGCCGGGGCGGTTCGACGTGCGCGGCTCGTGGATCTTCGACGTGGCGCACAATCCGGACGGGATGGACGTCCTGGTGGCGGCGCTCGAGGAGGCGCGCCCGCGGCGGCCGTTGCACGCCCTGGTGGGAATCCGGAACGACAAGGAATGGCGCCGGATGCTGGAGCGCCTGTTGCCCGCCGTGGACCGGCTGATCCTGACGGTCGCGCCGACGGTGCCGGACCACCAACGGTGGCTCGCCCGCGATTTGGCGGGGTGGGCCGACGACCGGGTCATCGGTCAGCCGGTGGTGTTCGAGCCGGACTTCGGTCGGGCGCTCGATCTGGTCCAGGAGGGCGCGGCGACGACCCTGGTGACCGGGTCCTTTCATACCGTCGGCGACGCGCTCGCCGGCTTGCCCGGGTTTGCGCCGGTCGGCTAAATTGTTGTGATGCAAGGGAAAGCGCTCCCCGGCTTCCGCGATTTCTACCCCGACGAACTCGCCCTCCGGAACCACATCTTCGCGACCTGGCGGAGTGTCGCGGCGCGCTACGGATTCGAGGAGTACGACGGCCCCCCGCTCGAGCCCCTGGAGCTGTACACGCAGAAGAGCGGGGACGAGATCGTGGGCCAGCTGTACGCCTTCCGGGACAAGGGAGACCGGGAGGTCGCGTTACGGCCTGAAATGACGCCCACGCTGGCCCGGATGGTGGGGGCCCGGGCCCAGGCCTTGAAGAAGCCCATCCGGTGGTTCTCGATTCCCCAACTGTTCCGATACGAACGGCAGCAGCGGGGCCGGCTGCGTGAGCACTTCCAGCTCAATCTGGACCTGATCGGCGAGGTGGGTCCGCTGGCCGACGCCGAGCTGATCGCCGCCGCCATCGACATCATGCGGGCCTTCGGGCTCACGGCGGCGGACGTCCAAGCCCGGATCTCCGACCGGCGCGTGCTCCGGACCCTGCTCCTGGGGAATGGTGTCACCGAGCCGCAGCTGCCGGCCGCGTTCGCCGCGATCGACAAGTCTGAACGGGACCCGATGGATGTGCTCGAGCGGAAGCTCGGCGACGCGGGCATCGGGAAGCGGGAAGCGGGCAACGTGTTCGCCGTGGCCGCGCTCCGGGACTGGACGGCCGTGAAGGACGCCCTCGGCAGGGTGCGGGGCGGCCCGGAGGCGGGGGAACCCCTGGAGCAGACTCTCGGCGCCCTGCAGGCGATGGGGCTGGGCAAGTTTGCGACGGTGGACCTGACCATCGTCCGCGGACTCGCGTACTACACCGGCACCGTGTTCGAGCTGTTCGACGCGGGCCGGACCCTGCGGGCCATCTGTGGCGGCGGACGGTACGACGGCCTCTTGAAGGCGCTGGGGGGCGTGGACCTGCCGGCGCTGGGTTTCGGCATGGGAGACGTGGTCCTGGGCGAGCTGCTCAAGGAACGGGGGCGCGGCGCGGTGACGGCGGGAGCCGTACAGGTCTTTCTCGTGGCGATCGCCGGTGAGGATGTGCCGGCCGTGCTCGAGCTGGCCCATCAACTGCGGGACCAGGGCATCGGCGTGGAATATGCCCTGAAGCAGGGGAACGTACGGAAGCAGCTCGAGCTGGCCGCCGCCCGCGGTGCGCCGCGGGCGATCATCCTGGGCCCTGACGAGCGCAGCGCCGGAGTGGGCGTGGTGCGGGACCTCACGGCGGGCACGGAAGCGCGGGTGCCCCTGACCTCGATTCGAAACGGATCGTTCCAGTAATGGCACAAGCCGAGAAGATCACGCCCCGGGCGAAAGACTTCAGCGAGTGGTACAACGACGTCATCGTGCAGGCGCAGCTGGCGGATTACTCGCCGGTGCGCGGCTGCATGGTGATCCGGCCCCTCGGGTACCGCATCTGGGAGCTGATGCAGCGTGCCCTGGACGACATGTTCAAGGCCACGGGGCACCAGAACGCCTACTTCCCCCTGTTCATCCCGCAGAGCTTCCTGGCGAAGGAAGCGGAGCACGTCGAGGGGTTCGCCAAGGAAGTGGCGGTGGTCACGCACACCCGGCTGCGGGCCACCGGCAAGGCCGGCGCCGGGGCGATCGAGCCGGACCCGGCGTCCGAGCTGGAAGAGCCGCTGGTGGTGCGCCCCACCTCCGAGACGATCATCTACGCGATGTTCGCCAAGTGGATCCACAGTTACCGGGACCTGCCGCTCCTGATGAACCAGTGGTGCAACATCGTTCGCTGGGAGCTGCGGACCCGCCTCTTCCTGCGGACCACCGAGTTTCTCTGGCAGGAAGGCCACACCGCCCACGCCACCGAGGCGGACGCCGAGGAAGAAGCGCGCCGGATGCTCCAGGTGTACCGGACCTTCCAGGAGGACTGGGTGGCGATGCCGGTCCTCACCGGCCGGAAGACCGAGAGCGAGAAGTTCGCGGGCGCGCTCCGCACCTACGCGGTCGAGGCGCTGATGCAGGACAACAAGGCGCTCCAGGCCGGCACGTCGCACAACCTGGGTCAGAACTTCGCCCGGGCCTTCGATGTCCAGTACCAGACCGCCGCGGGCGGCCTCGACTTCGTCTGGAACACCTCGTGGGGCGTGTCCACCCGGATGATCGGCGGGTTGATCATGACGCATTCGGACGACAACGGGCTCGTCGCCCCGCCTCGGCTGGCGCCGATTCAGGTCGTGATCGTGCCGATCTGGAAGAACGATGAAGAACGGGGTCAGGTGTCGGGTGTCGGGGGCCAGGTCAAGGAGGCTCTCACCAAGGTCGGGGTGCGTGTTGAGATGGACCTCCGCGACATGAAGCCCGGCGCGAAATACTTCGATTGGGAGGCCAAGGGCGTGCCGCTGCGGCTCGAGATCGGCCCCCGCGACGTCGCGGCGGGGCAGGTGATGGCCGCCCGCCGGGTGAAGTCCGCCACCGGCGGCAAGGCTCCGGTGGCGCTGCACGCCGTGCCGACCGCGGTCCCGAAGATTCTGGACGAGATCCAGGCGGAGCTCTTCGCCGCGGCCCAAGCGCGCCGCGAGGCCAACTCGATCCGCGGCGTCACCAAGACCCGGTTCCTCGAGTTCATGAACGGCCCGGGCGGCTTCGCCTATGGCGGCTTCTGCGGCTCGGGCGACTGCGAGGCGGAGATCAAGACCGAGACGGCGGCCACCATCCGGGTGCTCCCCGATCCGGAGTTCCAGTCCCCCGAGAAGCCACGTACCTGCATGTGGTGCGGGAAGCCGAGCGTGGCGGAGGCGGTGTGGGCGCAGGCGTACTAGGCCTCGATCCCGCGCTCCTCACCGCCGTCGCCCGGCGGGTCGGCACGCCCGCGTATGTCTACGGCGCGAACCTCATCCGGGCCCAGTATCACGCTCTCGAGGATGCCCTCCGCTCGGCCGGGGTGCGGCACCGGATCTGCTACGCCATCAAGGCCAACGGTTCCCTCGCCGTCCTCCGGGTGCTGCGGCAGCTCGGCGCCGGGGCGGACATCGTGTCGCTGGGGGAGCTCGAGCGGGCGCGGCGGGCCGGTTTCGATCCGGCCACCATCGTGTTCTCCGGCGTGGGGAAGACCGCGGAGGAGCTCGACGCGGCGATCGGGGCCGGCGTGGGGCAGATCAACGTCGAGTCGCCGAGCGAGGTCGACGCGGTGATCGCCTCCGCGGCCCGGGTGGGGAAGGCCGCCGGAGTCGGGGTCCGCGTGAATCCCGACGTCCAGACCGACACCCATCCGTACACCAAGACGGGCGACAAGACCGCCAAGTTCGGCGTGCCCTTCGACGAGGTGGTGCGGGTGACGCAGCGGATCGGCAGCGACCCGCGCCTCACGCTCAAGGGGCTGGCGATGCACATCGGGTCGCAAATCACCGAGGTGGAGCCCTACCGGCGCGGCACCCTGAAGCTGCTCGAGCTCGTGGCCGCCGTCCGCGCCGGCGGCGTCGCCACCCTCGAGAGCGTGGACGTCGGCGGCGGCCTGGGGGTGCGGTATCACGACGAGAAGGTGCCCTCTTTGAAGGACTGGGTGGAGGCGGTGGCGCCGCCGGTGCGGGCCGCCGGACTGGCCCTCCACTGCGAGCCCGGGCGGTTCCTCGTGGCGAACGCCGGCCTCCTGCTCACCCGCGTGCTGTACCGGAAGCACGCCGGAGGCAAGGAGTACGTGATCGTGGACGCGGGGATGACCGACTTCGTCCGCCCCAGCCACTACAACGCCTATCACGAGATCATTCCGCTGTCCGACGGCGGCCGCGGCGAGCACTCGGTGAACGTGGTGGGCCCCATCTGCGAGAGCGGAGACTTCCTGGCCCTGGACCGGAAGCTGCCCCCGGTGAGCCCCGGGGACGTTCTCGCCGTGCTCGGCACCGGGGCCTACGGATTCGTGATGAGCTCGACCTACAACGCGCGGCCGCGGCCGCCGGAGGTGATGGTGGAGGGGGAGAAGTACTACGTCGCGCGGGAGCGTGAGACCGTCGAGGACCTCTTTCGGGGTGAAGCGCCCGAGCCGGCCGCCTGGTACCACGCATGAACAAGATCCTGATCCTGGACTACGGCTCCCAGTTCACCCAGCTGATCGCCCGCCGGATCCGGGAAGCGCACGTCTACTGCGAGATCCATCCCGGCGACCAGGGGCGGGACCTGGCCTTCGTGCGGGCGTTCGCCCCGCAGGGGATCGTCTTGTCGGGGGGGCCGGCGTCGGTATTCGCGCCCGGCGCGCCCGGCGCCGATCCCGCGATCCTCGACCTCGGCATCCCGATCTTGGCCATCTGCTACGGGCTCCAGCTCGTGGCGCACATCGGCGGCGGCAGGGTCGTGGCTTCGCCCGAGCAGGAGTACGGCCGGGCCGACGTGACGGTGCAGGTGGCCGAGGGGATCTTCGCGGGCTTCACGGCGGGCGAGACGACCACGGTCTGGGCCAGCCATTCGGACCGCATCGAGGTGCCGCCGCCCGGGTTCCGGGTGATCGCCTCATCCCCCAACGCCCCGATCGCCGGGCTCGCCCACCAGACGAAGCCCGTGATGGGCGTGCTGTTCCATCCCGAGGTGGCCCACACGGTCCGGGGCGGGGAGATCATCCACAACTTTCTCTTCGGCGTGTGCCGGTGCGTCCCGGACTGGACCGCCGGGCACTACATCGAGCAGGAGATCGCGAAGATCCGGGGAACGGTGGGCCCCACCCGGCGGGCGATCTGCGGCCTGTCGGGCGGCGTGGACTCCGCCGTGGCGGCGGTGCTCGTGCACCGCGCCATCGGCGAGCGGCTCACCTGCATCTTCGTGGACCACGGCCTCCTGCGGGAAAACGAGCGCCAGCAGGTGGAGCAGACCTTCCGGAAGCACCTGGGGATCGACCTGCGGGTGGTGGATGCCCGGGCGCGGTTCCTGAAGGAGCTGGCCGGCATCGATGACCCGGAAGAGAAGCGCCGCCGGATCGGCCACACGTTCATCGACGTGTTCGAGGACGACGCGAAGCACGTCCCGGGAGACGTCGGGTTCCTGGTGCAGGGAACCCTCTACCCCGACGTGATCGAGTCCTCGTCCCCCAAAGGCGGGCCGTCCGTCACCATCAAGACCCACCACAACGTGGGGGGATTGCGGCCCGACCTTCCCTGGAAGCTGATCGAGCCCCTGCGGGAGCTCTTCAAGGACGAGGTCCGGCAGGTAGGCCGGGAGCTCGGCCTGCCGGAAGAGATCGTGGGGCGCCACCCCTTTCCGGGTCCCGGTCTCGCGATCCGGGTGCTGGGCCCGGTGTCCGAGGAACGGCTCGCCATTCTCCGGAGAGTGGACGCCATCTACATCGAGGAGATCCGAGCCGCCGGACTGTACGACCAGATCTGGCAGGCGTTCGCGGTGCTCCTGCCGGTGAAGTCCGTGGGCGTGATGGGGGACGGACGGACCTACGATCACGTGGTGGCGCTGCGGGCGGTGACCAGCCGGGACGGGATGACGGCCGACTGGTTTCCGTTTCCCTACGACGTGCTGGGCCGGATCTCGAGCCGCGTGATCAACGAGGTGCGGGGGGTCAACCGGGTGGCCTACGACGTGAGCTCGAAGCCGCCCGCGACCATCGAGTGGGAGTGACTAGATCTTCTTCTCTTCGAGGAGCTGCAGAAACTCCTGGGGCGTATTGAGCTTGGCGAGCCGCTCCGGCACGTCGGGCTCCTTCGCGAACTGGGCGATCTTGCCGAGGACGGGGAGGTACTGGTTGGAGACTTCGAGGGGAGGGGCCACGATCAGAAAGAAATAGTGCACCGGCTTGTCGTCGATCGCCTTGAAGTCCACGCCCTCCAGCTTCCGCCCGAACGCCACCCGCAGCTTCGAAACCACGAGGGACCGGCAGTGCGGGATCGCGATGTTCTGGCCGATCCCCGTGGAGCCGAGCGTTTCCCGCCGCTTCAGCATCTTGAACAGCATCGCATCGGATTTCTCGTCCAGGCGCAGGAGCCCCACCAGCTCCTTGAGCACGTCGTCCTTGTCGGTGCTGGCGAGATGCAGGTTGATGGCGTCTTCGGCGAAGAACTCACGCAGGTGCACGGACGATCGCTCCGTTGTCGCGAAGGTGCGAAGGGGACAGGGACCGGAACGTAACGGCTGGTTGCTCGCCGCGCAACGCGCCATTACGTTGCAGGATATGGACTTCCCGTACCCCGCGGGGTCTCGTGTGCCCCTGTTCCTGGCGCCCATGGCGGGCGTCTCCGAGGCGCCGTTCCGGCAGATCTGCCGCCGGTTCGGGGCCGACGTCGTGGTGTCCGAGTTCATCTCGTCGGTGGGCGTGTCGTTGGGCATCGAGCGCGTGCTCGCGGACATGCGGTTCGAGCCCGTGGAGCGTCCCATCGGGATCCAGCTCTACGGCGCGGAGCCGGCCGTGATGGCACGGGCCGCGGGGATGGTGACGGAGCTCTTTCAGCCGGACTTTCTCGACATCAACTTCGGCTGTCCGGTCAAGAAAGTCGTGCGCAACAACGGCGGCTCGGGGTGCCTCAAGGACATGAGCCTGGTGGGGGGAATCATCCGGGCGGTGAAGGGCGCCACGCACCTGCCCGTGACGGTGAAGATCCGGAGCGGCTGGGACGAGGTCCAGCGGGACCCGGTGACCATCGCGCTCCGGTGCCAGGACGCGGGAGCGCAGGCGCTCGCCCTGCATCCCCGGACCCGGACGCAGATGTACACGGGGCGTGCGAGCTGGGACGAGATCGCCCGCGTGGCGGAGGCGCTCGCCATCCCGGTGATCGGCAACGGCGACATCACGACCGCCGAGGACATCGTGGCGATGCACCGGCACACGGGTTGCGCCGGCGTAATGGTGGCGCGCGGCGCCTTCGGGAACCCCTGGATCTTCGCCCAGGGCCGGGCGCTGCTCGAGGGGCGTACTCCCGACCCGGTGCCCGGTGCCGAAGAGCGCTTCCGCGTGGCGCTGGAGCACGCGCGGCTGGCTCTCCGGCTCCAGGGGGACACGCGCAAGACGGCGCTCGAGTTCCGCAAGCACCTGGGGTGGTACACGCGCGGACTGCGGGGCGCGTCGGAGCTGCGGCAGCGTCTTTTCGCGATCGAGTCGCTGGCGGAAGCCGAGCGCGTGTTCGCGTCGTACCTCGCGGAGGTGGAGCTCGGGGCGGCGGCGTGAACCTCCACGACGTGGACGGCCTGATCGAGCGGCTGGCCTTCGCGTCGATCGATCACCTCCGGCCCCACACCCAGGGGCATCAGGAGGTGATTCTGTGTCAGGGCAAGACACCGGAGCAGGCGGTGGGGATCGCCGAGCGGCTGGCCGAAAAGAGCGGGAGCTTCCTCGCGACGCGGGCGGAGTTCGCGCATCGTGAGGCGTTGCAGACCCGATTCTCCCGCGCCGAGGTGAATACGCTCGGGCGGACCGTGTATCTCCCGCCCGAGCCCGAGCCCGCCCCCACGGGGCGGGGGTCGGTGCTGGTGGTGACCGCCGGAACGGCGGACCTTCCGGTGGCGGAGGAGGCCGCCGTGACGGCACGCGCCCTGGGCAACCGCGTGGAGCGCCTGACCGACGTGGGGGTGGCGGGGATCCACCGCATCCTCAGCCAGACCGAAGCCCTGCGGAGTGCGGCGGTGATCATCGTGGTGGCGGGCATGGAAGGCGCCCTGCCGTCCGTGGTCGGGGGTCTCGTGAAGGGCCCGGTCATCGCGGTCCCCACGAGCGTGGGGTACGGGGCGGCGTTCGGCGGGGTCGCGGCGCTCCTCGGCATGCTGAACTCGTGCGCCTCGGGCGTCACGGTCGTGAACATCGACAACGGGTTCGGGGCGGCCGCGGCGGCGAGCCGGATCAATCACACGTGAGCTGGTCGGTCCGCTGGCTCGGGCGCGGCTTCGTCGTGCTCGGGTTGGCGACCATCGTCGTCTCCATTCTCCACGCGTTCCACTGGGCCTTGATCGGCGGGGTCGGGGGCACCCTGGTCGGCGCCGGCATGCTCCTGTCGGCGGCCGAGCGGGGGTGGCGGAGCGAGGGAGTGGCGGCGGCGGGAGCGCCGCTGGCCGACTTCCAGCACCTCACCGACCTGGTGCGACGTGCCCATCAGGCGCACGGCGCCTGGATCGTCGGCACCCGCGAGGGAGACCTGACCGCCGTCGCACCCGGGCTGGACGGCCATTCCCGGGAGCGCGGCTTCGCCCTGGCCCAGCTCGCCGCCGTGAACGAACGGCCGCACGTGTCGAAGGACGGGGAGGGCACCTACGTCGCGGTCGGCAGCTTTCCCTATGGCGCGGCCGTGTTGCTCGCGGAGCGGGGGGCACCCCCGGAGCTGACCGACGGGGTGACCCAGGATCTCCGCCGGCTCGTCGCCTCGCTGACCCGGGTGGAGGTGGACTGGGCGCAGGGGGACCGGGTCGCGCGGCAGCTGGCGATGCTCGCCGGCCCCGGGCAATCCATCGACGCGGTGGCCACGGCCGCCGCGCGGCTCGGCGAGCAGATCGTGGGGCAGGGCACCGTGGTGGCGATCCAGGACACGGCGAGCCGGGCCCTGCGGGTGCGCGGGGTCTCCCCCGGCGGAGACCGCCGGCTCCTCGGGTTCGTGGTCCGGGAGGAGTCGCCCGTGGGGCGGGCGGTGGCCACCGGGGTGCCGGTGGTCAGCGGCCCGGGGGAGGACGTGCTGGGTCCCGGCGTGCCCGAGCGGCGGCGGCACGAGCGGATGGGGAGCGCCTTCCCGCTCCGCGACGGGCACGAGCCCGTGGGGGCGCTGGTGGTGACCGGGGCGCCGGTGGACGCGGGGACGCCGAGGGCGGAGCAGGTGACGCGGCTCGTGGCGGAGCTGGGCTCCCGGCTGGCGGCCGCGCGCGCGGTGCACGAAGCCCAGGAGCGGGCCGTGAAGGATGCGCTGACCGGTCTGCACAACCGGCGCGAGTTCGACCGCCGGTTCGACGCCTTCAAGCACGACGAAACGGGACAGGCGGCGTCCCTCGTGTACGTCGACATCGACCACTTCAAGCGGCTGAACGACACCCTGGGGCACCCCGCCGGCGACTCGGCGCTCGTGCACGTGGCGCGAATCCTCGAGCGGGAGCTGCGGGACGCCGATCTGGTCGCGCGCGTGGGCGGTGAGGAGTTCGCGGTGTGGCTGCCCTTCACGGGGCTGGCGCGCGCGCTCGAGGTGGCGGAGCGGATCCGGCGGGCCGTCGCCGGGGGGGCGTGGCGCTGGGAGGGACAGGAGCACGGCCTCACGGTGTCGTGCGGCGTGGCGGGGTGTCCTGAGAGCTCGAGCGACGTGACGAACCTGCGGTCCCTGGCGGACGCGGCACTCTATCGGGCCAAGGAGGGGGGGCGGAACCGGGTTGAAAAGGCGACCGCGTCCCGATAGGTTCGGGGAGAAGGGGGCGACAGGTTTCGACGGGTTTGGTGAGGGTGTCGCGGCGTGCCCAGGTTCTCAGTCACCTGGCTAATCAACTGGGAAATTCACAACTGCCAATTCAAACCTGGCACTGGCTGCGTAAGCTTCGGCTTACCGGCTTGCGTGAGTGGCAGCCCGCCTGAGGCGGCGCTCACGTATCGCAAAGTCGGGCTGGCGTGATTCCGGGCCTCAAGGGATCGCGTAAGAGTTGGTAGAGGCTTGTCGCTGCCCGGGCCGGCGAGGCGCCGGGGCGGTGAGACCGCGCAAGCGTCGCCTACGCACGTAGGAGCGGCATCGGAGCGAAGCTCGGACCGGGGTTCGATTCCCCGCGCCTCCACTAACTGCAGGTGTCAGGTGTCAGGGGCCAGGGGTCAGGGCCCCTTTCGCCTTTCCGGACCCTCCGTCTCGCGCTGGAACCGGGCCCACCGTAGCTTCGTACCCGCGCTGGCGGTTCCAATCACCTCCGGGGAGGATGCGATGGGCGCGTTTCTGGACGTCTTTCGGGTGCTGTATGAGCCGGGTGCGGTCTTCGGCCGGGTGGCGGCCAAGCCGAGGTTCTGGGCGCCCTTCGTGGTCGTGGCGATCCTCGCGATCATCGTCGGCTACCTGACCCTGCCGTTCTCCCAGGCCGCGATGGCGAGCAAGATGGCCGAGATCGCCCAGGCCAACCCGGCGGCCGCCGACAACATGAAGAAGTTCGCGGGCGTGGGCATTCTCTTCGCCCCGATCGTGTACGCCATCATCCTCGTGATCGTCGCCACCGTCCTGTGGGTGCTCGTGTCGGTCCTCGGAGGCGAGTCGAAATGGGGAATGCTGCTCAGCGTCTGCACCTACACCTCCATCACCGGCGTGCTGCTCCAGCTCGTGGGCGTGATCGTGCTGATGCTGAAAGGGGTGGATCAGGTCACGTCGCCGGCCGACCTGCAGCCGCCGCTCGGGCTGAACCTCCTCACCCCCGGCGCCACCGGCTTCCTGGGAGCGTTCCTGGCGGGCATCAACCCGTTCGCCATCTGGGGCCTGGTGCTGAACGCCATCGGCATTCAGGTGACCCACAAGACGTCCAAGGGGATTGCGTACACGGCCGCGACCGTCGCCGCCCTGATCGTGCTGCTCATCTTTGCGGGGCTGGCGTCGCTGCAGAAGTAGGCTAGACCGTCGCCCGGGTCCGATTGATGACGCCCGCCTCCTCGAGGGCCGCCTGGGCCGCGGCGAGGCGGGCGATCGGGACCCGGAAGGGCGAGCAGCTCACGTAGTTCATTCCCACGTGGTGGCAGAACTTGACCGAGCTGGGCTCGCCCCCGTGCTCGCCGCAGATTCCGATTTTCAGGTCCGGATGGGTCCCGCGCCCCAGCCGCACCGCCATCTGGATGAGCTTGCCCACGCCGTCCTGGTCCAGCACCTGAAACGGGTCCGCGGGCAGGATCCCTCGGTCCACGTAGAAGGGCAGGAACCGCCCGGCGTCGTCCCGGGAAAGCCCGAAGGTGGTCTGGGTCAGGTCGTTGGTCCCGAACGAAAAGAACTCGGCCGCCTTCGCGATTTCGTCCGCCGTCAGGGCCGCCCGCGGCAGCTCGATCATCGTCCCCACCAGGTACGGCACCGCGCGCCCTTCCCGCTGGAACACCTCCTGCGCCACCCGGCGGATGATCGCCTCCTGCCGGATCAGCTCCTCCGCGGTCGCGACCAACGGCACCATCACCTCCGCGAGCACCTGCTTCCCCCGGGCCACCACCTTGCAGGCCGCCTCGAAAATGGCGCGGGCCTGCATTTCCGTGATCTCGGGATAGGTGATCCCGAGCCGGCATCCGCGGTGGCCCAGCATCGGGTTCGCCTCCACCAGCCCCGCCACGATCCGGGTGAGCTTGGCCGGGGAGACCTTCATCGCCTTCGCGAGCTGGACGATCTCCGGGCGGGTATGCGGCAGGAACTCGTGCAGGGGCGGATCGAGCAGGCGGATCGTCACCGGCAGGCCCGCCATCGCCTCGAAAATCCCCTCGAAATCCGAGCGCTGCATCGGGAGCAGTTTCGCGAGGGCCTGCCGCCGCCCGGTCTCGTCCGTCGCGACGATCATCTCCCGCATCGCGGTGATGCGCTCCCCCTCGAAGAACATATGCTCGGTCCGGCAGAGCCCGATCCCCTCGGCCCCGAACTCCCGGGCCCGGCGCGCGTCGGCCGGCGTGTCGGCGTTGGTGCGGACCCCCAGGCGCCGGCGGGCGTCGGCCCAGGCCATCAACCGGGCGTAGTGCTTCCCGGCCTTGGGGGCCACGACCTTCGCGGCGCCGAGGATCACCCGTCCGGTGGTCCCGTCCACCGTGATGACCTGACCCTTCTTCACCGTCCGCCCGAACGCCTGGAACCGGCCCGCGGCCGGCTGGACATCCAGGTCCTTGGCGCCCACCACGCAGGTCTTGCCCATGCCGCGGGCCACCACGGCGGCGTGGCTGGTCATCCCGCCCCGCGCCGTCAGCACGGCCTGCGCGGCCACGATGCCGTGGAAGTCCTCGGGGGATGTCTCGGGGCGCACCAGGATCACCTGATGTCCCTTCTTCGCCAGCGCCTCGGCCTCGTCGGCGTCGAACACCACTTCGCCGATCGCCGCCCCGGGAGACGCCGGGAGCCCCTTCGCCACCACCGTCACCGGCGCCCGCGGGTCCACCATCGGGTGGAAGAGCTGATCGAGATCCTGGGGGGGCACCCGCTGGACCGCTTCGTCCTCGGAGATCCGCCTTTCCTCGACCATCTCGACGGCGATCCGCACCGCGGCCATCCCGGTGCGCTGGGCGCGCCGGGTCTGGAGCATGTAGAGCTTGCCGTGTTCGAACGTGAACTCGATGTCCTGCACGTCCTTGAAGTGCTGCTCGAGCTTCTCGGCGATGCGCTCCAGCTCCCGGTAGACCCGGGCGAACTTGCCCCGCTTCATCCGGGCGATGGACTCCGGGGTGCGGGCGCCGGAGACCACGTCTTCGCCCTGGGCGTTGGTCAGGTAGTCGCCGTTCAGGACCCGTTCGCCGGTCCGGCAGTCCCGGGTGAAGGCCACGCCGGTACCGCAATCGTCTCCCATGTTCCCGTAGACCATCGCCACCACGTTGACCGCGGTGCCGAGGTCGTCCGGAATGCCGTGCACCTTGCGGTAATCGACGGCGCGGCGGGTGTGCCAGCTCTTGAAGACCGCTTCGATGGCACCCCAGAGCTGGGCCTGCGGATCGTCGGGGAAGGGGATCCCCCGCTTGGCTTGGATGATGGCCTTGAACTCGTGGACCAGCGCCTTGAGGTCGTCGGCGGGCAGGTCGATGTCCCGGCTCACCTTTCGCCGCTTCTTGTACTCCTCCAGGACCTCTTCGAACGGTTCCTTGCCCAGCTCGTAGACCACGTCTCCGTACATCTGCACGAAGCGCCGGTAGGAGTCGTAGGCGAAGCGGGGATTCCGGGACCCGGCGATCAGTCCCGACACGGTCTGGTCGTTCAAGCCGAGGTTCAGGATCGTTTCCATCATCCCGGGCATCGAGACGGCGGCACCCGAGCGGACCGACACCAGCAGAGGGTTCGCGGGGTCGCCGAGCCGCTTCCCGGCGGCCTGCTCGAGCTGTTTCAGGTGGCGCTCGACTTCTTCGCGCAGCTCGGAGGAGAAGGCGCCTGCCTGGAGGTACTCGACGCAGATGGCGGCGGAGATGGTGAAGCCGGGCGGCACCGGAAGGCCCAGGTTCGCCATTTCGGCGAGCCCGGCGCCCTTGCCGCCCAGGATGTCCCGCATGGCGGCCGACCCGTCGGCGCGGCCGTTCCCGAACGAATAGACGAAGCGTTCGACCGACGGCATGGACGCTCCTTAGGTCTGGCTACACCGGAACGGCGATGGGCAGCTCGTGACGGTCCCGGGTGGACTCGTCGGGTATGGCCGTCGGGTAGGCACCGGAAAAGCAGGCGTGACAGAACTCCTTGGGATCGCCGCCGGCGGCGCGGAGCATCCCGTCGAGCGACAGGTAGCCGAGGGTCTCGACGCCCAGGTGCTTCCGGATCTGTTCGACGCTGTTGCTCGACGCGATCAGCTCCGCCTTCGAGGGCGTGTCGATCCCGTACCAGCACGGGCCGGTGATGGGCGGAGAGGCGATCCGGAAATGGATCTCGCGCGCTCCGGCCTGGCGGATCATCTGGACCAGCCCCTTCGACGTGGTGCCGCGGACCAGGGAGTCGTCCACGATGACGACCTTCTTGCCCTCGATCACCTCCCGCACGGGATTGAACTTGATCTTGACCTTGGCGATGCGGCCCGCCTGCGACGGCTGGATGAACGTCCGCCCGACGTAGTGGTTGCGGATCAGGGCGTGTTCGAGCTCGACGCCCGACTCCTCCGAGAATCCCAGCGCCATCGCGTTCGACGAATCGGGCACCGAGAACACGCAGTCCGCGCCCGGCGCCGGATGCTCCCGGGCCAGCTCCCGGCCCAGCGCGCGGCGCACCCGGTCCACGGACCGGTGGAAGATGGTCGAGTCGGGCCGCGAGAAGTACACGAGCTCGAAAACGCAGCGCTGGGACGGCTTGGGGGGCAGGTCGGGGAGCCGGACCACCTCGCCTTCGTGGATGCGCAGCATCTCGCCCGGCTCGAGCTCCCGCACCACCTGGGCGCCGACGAGGTCGAGCGCGCAGGTCTCCGACGCCACCACGTACCCTGGGCCCAGCTTGCCCAGGATCAGCGGGCGGAACCCCCGGGGATCCACCAGGGCGTACAGCGTCCGGCCGATGGTGAGCACCAGCGAGTAGGCGCCGTCCACCCGTTCCAGCGCGTCGAGGATCTGGTCCTCGGGCTCGCGGGCCTCGGAGCGCGCGATGAGGTGGACCAGCACTTCGCTGTCGGACGTGGTCTGGAAGATCGACCCCTTGGCGACCAGGTCGGCGCGGAGGGAGACGGCGTTCGTCAGGTTGCCGTTGTGTCCCAGGGCCAGGGGGCCTTCGCGGTAGCGCGCGAGGAACGGCTGGGCGTTGGCGAGGACGGACGAGCCGGCGGTCGAGTAGCGGGTGTGGCCGATCGCCACGTCGCCGGAGAGGCTGGCGAGCACCGGGTCGGTGAAGTTCTCCGACACCAGGCCCATCCCCCGGTGCGACCGCGCCACGCCCTCGCCGTCCACCGCGACGATCCCGGACGACTCCTGGCCGCGATGCTGGAGGCTGTAGAGCCCCAGATACGCGACCCGGGCCGCGTCGGGAATGCCGGAAACGCCGATGATGCCGCACATACGGCCGTCAGTCTCCCATGCGCCGGGGAAGGGATCCGAAATATACGTCGCGGAGGCGCGGCACCGGGAACGACACCGTGCCGTCCCTCAGGGCGATCGTGAAGGGGTCGTCGGCGCTTCCCACCGTTCCGGCCTCGTGCAGGGGGACGCCGATCTCCTTCCCTAACGCCGCGACGGCGGCCAGGTGTTCCGGCGGCACCGTGAGCACCGCGCGCGCGTGGGACTCGCTGAAGAGCAGGTCGAGCGTCGCGAGGCCCGGGGCGTAGGCCCGGAGATCCACGGTCAGCCCGAATCCCCGGTCCTGATAGGGGCCGCCGATCGCGACTTCCGCGAGCGCCACACCGAGGCCGCCCGCGGAGGCGTCGTGCGCCGTGCGGATCAGGCGGCCGGACGCCGCCCGGACCAGGAAGTCCACGAGCCGGCGGGCCTCCGCCAGGTCCACCCCGGGCGGGGTGCCGCCCCGGAACCCGCGGCACACTTCCCAGTACATCGAGCCGCCGAGCTCGGCCCGGGTCTCTCCCGCCAGCACCACGCGGTCGCCCGGCGTGCGGGCGTGGGAAGGAACGGCGTGGTCGGCGTGATCGAGAAGTCCGACCATGCCGATGACGGGGGTCGGGTCCACGGCGCCGCTCGGGCTCTCATTGTAGAAGGAGACGTTGCCGCCGGTCACCGGCGTGTCGAGGGCCCGGCACGCGTCGGCGATTCCCCGGCAGGCCTCGCGGAACTGGAAGAACACCTCCGGCCGCTCGGGAGAGCCGAAATTCAAGCAGTCGGTGATGCCGAGGGGGCGGGCGCCGGTGCACGCGATGTTGCGGGCCGCTTCGGCCACCGCCGCCTTCCCGCCCTCGTACGGATCGAGCGCGACGTAGCGGGCGTTGCAGTCGGTGGTCACGGCGATGGCGAAGTCCGCGCCCTGCACCCGGAGCACTCCGGCGTCGCCGCCCGGGGCGAGGACGGTGCGGGCCTGCACGCTCGAGTCGTACTGCTCGTAGACCCAGCGCTTGGACGCGATCGACGGCACATCGAGGAGGGCGAGGAGCGCCTCCGGGGGGTGGGGGGCCGGAGACTGGGGACTGGGGGACGCCGAGCGCAGTCGGGCGACCGCCGGGTCCTCCTTGGCGTCCGGAAAGTACACCGGGCAGTCCTCGACCAGCTGGCGGCCCGGGATTTCGACCACCACCTGGTCCTTCCAGGTACAGCGGTACATCCCGTCGCCGGTGACCCGCCCGATCGGCATCGCCGTGAGGTCCCACTTCGCGGCGATGGCCTGGACGTCCTTCACGCGGTCGGCCTTCGCCACCACGAGCATCCGCTCCTGGGACTCGGAGAGCAGGATCTCATAAGGCGTCATGCCCGGCTCGCGGGTCGGCACGAGCGAGAGGTCGATCTCGACGCCCACGCCGCCGCGGGCGGCCATCTCCGCCGAGGACGACGTCAGCCCCGCCGCACCCATGTCCTGGATGGCGACGATGTGGCCGGAGGCGATCAGCTCGAGGCTCGCTTCGAGCAGGAGCTTTTCCGTGAACGGGTCCCCGACCTGCACCTGCGGCCGGCGTGCCTCGCTCTTGGCGGTGAGCTCCTCGGAGGCGAACGACGCGCCGTGAATGCCGTCCCGCCCGGTGGACGACCCCATCGTGATCAGGACGTTGCCCACGCCGTGCGCCGCGGCCCGGATCAGATCCCGCTCCCGGAGGATCCCTACGCACATCGCGTTGACGAGCGGATTGCCGGCGTATCCCGGCGCGAAGTCCACCTCGCCGCCCAGCACCGGGACGCCCACGCAGTTCCCGTAATCCCCGATCCCGCGCACCACGCCGGCGAACAGGTAGCGGTTCCGGGCGTCGCCGAGCGGCCCGAAGCGGAGGCTGTTGAGCATCGCGACCGGGCGCGCGCCCATCGTGAACACGTCCCGCAGGATGCCACCCGCCCCGGTGGCGGCGCCCTGATAGGGCTCGACCGCCGAGGGATGGTTGTGCGACTCGATCTTGAACGCCACCGCCCACCCGGCGGGGAGCCGGAGGACCCCGGCGTTCTCCCCGGGGCCCTGCACGACCTGGGGCCCGGTGGTGGGGAAGGTCTTGAGGATGGGCCGGGAGTGCTTGTAGGAGCAGTGCTCGCTCCACAGCGCGGAAAAGATGCCGAGCTCGGCCAGCGTCGGCGCGCGCCCGAGCATCGCTTCGACCCGGGCATACTCGTCCGGCGTGAGGTGGTGTTCCCGGACCAGGGCGGGCGTGACCGGCGGATCTCCGGGAAAGGGAGTCGCCGGTCCGCGCCGTGGAGCGGATGCCGTCGTCAGTGGGTCGAGTCCGGCTTCTGCTTCGTGGTGTCCTTGGCCATCGAGTCGGGCTTGATCATCGTGGTGTCCTTCTTCGCCGCCGTCGTGTCCTTCACCGCGGTCGTGTCCTTCACCGCGCTCGTGTCTTTCTTGGTTGTGTCGGGGGGCAGCGCGGGCGTCGGCGGCGTCACGGGAGCGGGCTGCACCGCCGGAGTCGTATCGGCCGGGGTCGAAGCCGGGGCCGGGGCCGTGGCCGGAGTCGTGTCGGCCGGCGCCGGGCGGCCACCCTTCGGAGATGACGACTGGCCGCTGTAGCCGTGGCCGGGCCACCGGACGATGGCGTCGGTCACCTGGCCGTTGTCGAGGGTGACCACGTCGGCGGTGCCGCAGGAGCGGGCGCAGCCGTTCCGGAAGAACAGGTACGTCCGGGTGCCCGCGTGGCGGACGGCCGTCGGGGCGCCCCAGAGCGTGTACACCTGGGATTCGGTCATCCCCGGAGCGATGGTGCCCGTGTCCGGCGAATCGTAGGGCGCGTCCGCCACCGGCGTGACCGCCGGCTTCGGCACGGGCGCGGCGGGCGGCGTGGCGGCCGGCTGGGCCGGGGGTGGCGGCGGGGCATGCTGGGGAACCACCGGAGGCGGCTCCTTCTTCCCGAGCATCCCCTTGAGTTTGCTACATCCCGCTGTGGTGACCGCCAACAGCGCGCAGATCGCCATCAGGCTGCGTCGCATCGCGAGCCTCCAAGGAGAAAAAGACGCGGGCCCCATCCTGGCCGCCCAGGACCGGCGCGTTGAGACGCTCCGGGTGCGGCATGATTCCCACCACGTTGTGCCCGGCATTGCAGACGCCGGCGATGCCGTTGGTCGACCCGTTGGGGTTCTCCCCGGCGTACCGCCAGACCACCCGCCCTTCGGCCTCCAGGGCGGCGAGTGTCGGGGCATCCGCAACATAGCGCCCGTCCCCGTGGGCGATGGGGATGGTGATCTCCTCCCCCCGGCGATAGGCGTTCGTGAAGGGGGTGTCCACGGCCTCCACCCGGAGGCGCACCGGGCGCGACACGTATCGGAGGCGGTCGTTTCGCACCAGCCCCCCGGGCAGGAGGCCCGCCTCGCAGAGGATCTGGAAGCCGTTGCAGATGCCGAGCACCGGGCCGCCGGCCCGGGCGTGAGCCGCCACCGCGTCCATGATCGGGGAGAACCGGGCGATGGCGCCCGAGCGCAGGTAGTCCCCGTAGCTGAAGCCGCCGGGCAGAATCACGACGTCGGCGCCCCGGAGGCCGGTGTCCTTGTGCCAGACGTAGTAGGGGTCGCTTCCGGCGTCGCGGCAGGCGTCCACCGTCTCGATCTCGGAATTGGACCCGGGGAAGACCACGACGGCCACCCGGCGCATCAGGCGGGCTCCACGGCGACCTGGTAGTCCTCGGTCACGGGGTTGGCGAGGAGCCGGTCGCACATCGCGCGCACGCGGGTCTCGGCGGCGCCGGCGGAGACGGCGTCCACGGTCAGCACCAGATGCTTGCCCACCCGTGTGCCGCCCACCTCACCGAACCCGAGGGCCTGGAGGGCGTGGGTGACGGCCTGCCCCTGGGGATCGAGCAGGGCGCCCCGCGGCATCACCCGCACCTCGACGCGGAAGGCGGACATCAGGCGCCGGTCCGCGGGGGCAGGTGCCGGTGGCGGTGCAGCTCGGCGGACCCCTGGTCGGTGTCGCCGATCACGATCGGGCCGGCGGTCTCCGCCTCCTCGTCCTCCTCGGGCGTGACGAACAGGCCGAGGATGGTCGCGCGCAGCATGCCGTAGCTCACGTAGGCGACTCCCAGCGGGAAGAAGAAGACGTCGTGCTTCCAGATCCCGAAGACCAGGATGGCGACGATGACGGCGAGGCTCAGGAGTCCCCGGAACGACCGCAGTCCGGCCCGGGGCACGGTGGCGTAGCGGACGTTCGAGACCATCAGGATGGCCAACGCGATCATCAGGAAGCTCAACGCCTGGTGCCACGGGATCAGGTGGACCGAGGCGTCGTACAGACCGGTCTGGGTGAAGGGATAAAACGTCGCCAGGGTCATTCCGGCGGCCGGGGAAGGCAGCCCGATGAACGCGCTCTTGGCGCGGCCGGCCTGGGTGATGTTGAAGCGGGCGAGCCGGATGGCGGCGGCCATCACGTAGAAGAAGCAGAAAACCCAGGCGATCGGGCCGGCGTCGGCGAATTCCACGCGGTACATCAGGAAGGCCGGGGCCACCCCGAAGCTCACCACGTCCACCAGCGAATCCAACTCGGCCCCGAACTTGGTGCCGGTGTTGGAGAGCCGGGCCACGCGGCCGTCGAGGGTGTCGAGGATCCCGGCGAAGACGATGAACCAGCCGGCCCGGTAGAAGTCCCCGCGCTGCGCCAGCACCATCGACCAGAACCCGAAGAACAGGTTGAAGATGGTGAACAGGCTCGGCACGATGATGACCACGCGCCGGATGTTGGGGGGCCGGAGCCGGGGGCCGGCCATCAGGGATACTCCGCCAGCACGGTGGCGCCCGCCTGCACCTTGTCGCCGACCCGCACCGTCACCCGCGGCTTGGCGGCCGACGGGACGAACACGTCCACCCGCGATCCGAACCGGATCATCCCCAGGCGCTCGGCCTGCACGGCGGGGTCACCGACCTTCGCGTCGGTCACGATCCGCCGGGCGATGGCCCCCGCGATCTGGCGCACGAGCACCGGGCCGCGGTTGCCGCGCACGCCGATGGACGCCTGCTCGTTGTCGAGCGAGGCCTTGTCGGCCGCCGCGTGGAGGAACTTGCCGGGGTTGTAGTAGCGGTATTCGACGGTGCCGGACACCGGATACCGGTTGACGTGCACGTTGAACACGCTCATGAAGATCGACACCCGCACGGCGGGCGCCTTGAGGTACGCCGGCTCGTCCACGGGGACGACGCTGACGATCGTCCCGTCCGCGGGCGACACGACGACGCGGTCGCCCCGGGGGCCGGTCCGCGTCGGGTTCCGGAAGAACACGAGCAGCCACACGGCGAACGGCAGCCACAGCAGGGTCGGCACCCACCACCAGGGATGGCCCGTCGCGGCGCCCCACGCGCCGAACGCCAGGAGCAGCCATCCGGGAACGATGAACGGCCAGCCCTCGGGCGCCATCGGCATCAGGCCGTCACCAGGCTGTGCCCGGTGATCAACAGATAGGCTTCGCGGTAGCGCTCGCTCGTGGCCTGCACCACGTCGCGCGGCAGAGGCGGTGGAGGGGCTTCGCCGTTCCACTTGCCCTGCTTCTTCAGGCCCGCGAGGTAGTCGCGCAGCGGCTGCTTGTCGAACGACGGCTGGCTCTTTCCGGGGGTGTACCGGTCGGCGGGCCAGAACCGGGAGGAATCCGGCGTCAGGACTTCGTCGATCAGCAGGAGGGAGCCGTCGGCGCCCGTGCCGAACTCGAACTTGGTGTCCGCGATGATGATGCCGCGCTCCGCCGCGTACAGGCGCCCGGCGTCGTAGAGCGACAGCGACGCCCGCTTCAGCCGCTCGGCCATCACGCGCCCCAGGGCGTCCACGACGTGCCCGAACGTCACGTTTTCATCGTGGCCGGTCTCGGCCTTGGTGGCGGGCGAGAAGATCGGCGGGTCGAGCCGGTCGCTCTCCACCAGCCCGCCCGGCAGGGGCTCGCCCGCGAGCGTGCCCGCCTTCTGGTACTCGGCCCAGGCCGAGCCGGACAGGTACCCGCGGACCACGCACTCGAACGCGACCGGCGTGGTGCGCCGGACCAGCATGGCGCGGCCGGCGAGCGTGGCGCGGTGCGCGGCCAGGGCGGGGATCCGCCGGATGATCTCGGCGGCGTCCGCCGTGAGCAGGTGATTCGGAATCACCGGGGCGAGCCGCGCGAGCCAGAAGGCCGACATCTGGGTCAACACCGCGCCCTTGTGGGGCACCGGCTCGTCCAGCACCACGTCGAACGCGCTCACCCGGTCGCTCGCGACCATCAGGAGCGTCTCGGGATCCACCTCGTACATCTCCCGGACCTTGCCGCGGCGGAGGAGGGGAAGGGGAAGGGTGCTTTCGCGCAACGCCGTCGTCATACCGTGACCTCGGCGGGCGTGGCCGTGGGGGCCGCCCGTTGGACCGCGAGAAGAATGGGAGGCAGGACGTCGTCCAGAAAATCGTCCACCTGCTGGGGAGCCCGGCCCACGTACGCCGCGGGATCGAGATCCCCGGTGCCGGCCGAGAGGGACAGGGCGCGGAACGCCGGATCGAGATCGAGCCGCTCGAGAAGGTCGTTGGGGGCGGCGGACTCGGCCATCGCCCGGGCCACCGCCTGGCTGTGGTGCCGGATGACCTCGTGGAGCGTCTGCCGGTCGCCGCCCGCCTTGACCCCGCGCATCAGGAGCGCCTCGGTGGCGAGGAAGGGCATCTGGTCGGCCACCCGCCGGGCGATCACGGCTTCCCGCACCTCGATGCCCGCGGCCACGTTCGTCGCGAGGACGAGGATCGCGTCAACGGCGAGGAAGGCTTCGGGGATCACGAGGCGACGGTTGGCGCTGTCGTCCAGGGTGCGCTCCAGCCACTGGGTGGCCGCGGTATGCCAGGCGTTGCCCTCGAGCTCGATCACGAAGCGGGCCAGCGACGTCATCCGCTCCGCCCGCATCGGGTTGCGCTTGTAGGCCATCGCCGACGAGCCCACCTGCTCGCTCTCGAAGGGCTCGAGCAGCTCCCCCTCGTGCTGGAGGAGCCGGAGGTCCGTGGCGAACTTCGCCGCCGAGGCCGCCACCCCGGAGAGCGCCGCGAGCACTTCCGCGTCGAGCTTGCGCGTGTAGGTCTGGCCGGTGACGGCGAAGACCCGGGCGAAGCCCAGCTTCTGCGCCACCCGGCGATCCAGCTCCTTGACCTTGTCCTGATCGCCGCCGAACAGCTCGAGGAACGACGCCTGAGTCCCGGTCGTGCCCTTCACCCCGCGGAAGCGGAACGTCTCCAGCCGGTGCAGGAGCTCCTCGGCGTCGAGGATGAAATCCTGCATCCAGAGGGTCACCCGCTTGCCCACGGTGGTGAGCTGGGCGGGCTGAAAGTGAGTGTACGCGAGGCAGGGCATCCGGCTGGTGCGGCGGGAGAGCTTGCCGAGCGCGACCAGCACGGCGGCCACCCGGCCGAGCAGGAGCTGGAGCCCCTCGCGCATCAGCAGCAGGTCGGCGTTGTCGGTCACGAAGGCGCTGGTGGCGCCGAGATGCAGGTAGGGACGCGCGGCGGGGGCCTGGTCGCCGAGGGCGTGAATGTGCGCCATCACGTCGTGGCGGAGCCGGCGCTCGTGCTCGGCCGCGCGGGCCAGATCCACGTCGTCGAGGTGGGCCTTGAGCTGGGTCAGCGCCGCCTCCGGAATCGCGAGCCCCAGCTCCCTCTCGGATTCCATCAGCGCCAGCCAGAGCCGCCGCCACAGCCCGATGCGGCGCGCGTCGCTCCAGAGCGACTGCATCGCGGGCGAGGCGTAGCGGGTGGCGAGCGGCGAGCTGTACGTCACACCGTCGCCTTCGGCCGGGCGGTGAGCTTGCCCCAGTCCGCCAGGAACTGCTCCAGCCCGCGGTCGGTGAGCGGGTGGTGGAGGAGCTTCTTCAGGACGTCGGGAGGCAGGGTGACGACGTCGGCGCCGATCATCGCCGCGTCCACCACGTGACGCGGGTGCCGGATCGAGGCCGCGAGGATTTCCGTGGCGTACTGGTAGTTGTCGAAGATCACGCGGGCCTCACGGATCACGTCCATCCCTTCCTGGCCCACGTCGTCGAGCCGGCCGATGAAGGGACTGACGTAGGACGCGCCGGCCTTGGCGGCGATCAGGCACTGCACGCTGGAGAAGCAGAGCGTGACGTTGGTCTTGATCCCCTGGGTCGAGAGCCGGCGCACCGCCACCATCCCGGCCTCGGTCATCGGGATCTTGACCACGATGTTGTCGGCGATCTTCACGAGGGACTCGCCTTCACGGACCATCCCGTCCGTGTCCGTGGCCACCACCTCGGCCGAGACCGGCCCTTCCACCAGCGAGCAGATCTCCTTCAGGACGTCCCGCGGGTCCACGTCGCCGGCGAACTTGGCGAGGAGCGACGGGTTGGTGGTGATGCCGTCGATGAGGCCGGCCTGGGCGGCCCAGCTGATGTCCTTCAGATTCGCGGTGTCGAGGAAAAACTTCATGGCGAGGCCCCGGCGTAGAGGTCAGCGGGATACCGCACGCTCACCAGGTAGAGACCCTGGGGCGGGGCGGGCGGACTGGCCGCCCGATTGTCGGTCGCGGCGAGCAAGCGGGAGAAGTCGGACGCCGGTCGGCGCCCCACGGCGACATCCACCATGGTGCCCACCAGGAAGCGCACCATGTGATGCAGGAACCGGTCGGCTTCGATCGTAAAGGTCACCCCCGCACCGTCCGCTCGCGGCGCCCATTCCGCCAGCGCCACGCGGCATCGGTAGTCAGGTTTGACCTGGCCGGCCGCCGCGAACCCGCGGAAGTCGTGCTCGCCGAGCACCGCCTCGGCGCATGCCGCGAGCGCCTGCCCGTCGAGCGGCCGACCCAGGGCCCATTCGTACCGCCGGCGGAACGGCGACTGCGCCGCCGCGTCCGAGCCGATCACGTAGCGGTACCGGCGCGCGGTCGCGCTCTTCCGCGGGTGGAATCCGGGCCGCATCTCGCTGATGCGCTCGACCCAGATGTCCTTCGGCAGGAGGGCGTTCAGCGCGCGGTGCAAGCCCGTCAGATCTCCCGCCCACCGATCGTCCGCCAGGAACCCGGCTCCCTGGCCCAGCGCGTGCACGCCCGTATCGGTGCGCCCCGCGCCGGTCACGCCGGCCCGCCGGTCGGTCAGGCGCTCCAGCACCGCCTCGAGCTCTCCCTGGACGGTCCGCCCGGCCGCCTGCCGCTGCCACCCCACGAACTGCCCCCCGTCGTACTGCACCACCGCGAGAAGGGGGCGGCTCGTCACCTGCAGAAGATAGAAAGGAGTCAGGACCCTTTCAAGGCACGCAACCCGTTGTCCCGATTGACAAAGGGCCGTAGACTGCCCTCTCATGCCCCAGCCCTCCGACTCCCCCCCGCTCGCCCACGCGATCGCCGTTCTGGCCCGCGGGGAGTCCCTTTCCGAGGACGAATCCGCCCGGGCCTTCGGAGTGGTGATGCGCGGGGAAGCGACACCCGCCCAGATGGGCGCGCTCCTGCTCGGCCTCCGCGTGAAGGGGGAATCCGCTCCGGAGGTCGCGGGCGCCGCCCGGGCCCTCCGGTCCAGCATGGTGCGGGTGGCGCTGCCCGATGCGGAGGCCGTGGACACCTGCGGCACGGGCGGGGGGGCCGTCTCCACCTTCAACATCTCCACGCTCGCCGCGCTGGTGACCGCCGGCGCCGGGGTGACGGTGGCCAAGCACGGCAACCGCTCCTTCACGTCCCAGTGCGGGTCGGCGGACGTGCTCGAAGCCCTGGGCGTGGCCATTCCGCCCGATGCGGCGGGGGCCGAGGCCGCGCTCGCGCACGCCCGGATCGCCTTCCTGTTCGCGCCGCACTTCCACCCCGCCATGCGGCACATCGCGGCGGTCCGGAAGGAGCTGGGCGTGACGACGATGATGAACCTGCTCGGCCCCCTGGCCAATCCCGCGGGGGTCCGCCGCCAGGTGATCGGCGTGGCGGACCCCGACCGCGCCCCGCTCGTGGCCCAGGCGCTCGCTCTCCTCGGCGCCGACCACGCGCTGGTGGTGCACGGGCGCGCGGGAATGGACGAGATCGCCCCGGACGGACTCACCGACGTCTGGGAAATTCGGGACGGGACGACGTCCCATTGGGTGCTCGATCCGCGCAGCCTGCCGGTTCCGCACGTGGACCTGCAGGACCTGCGCGGAGGCCGGCCGGCGGAGAACGCCCGCCGCGCCGAACAGATCCTGGACGGGGGGGGCGGGGATGCCGCGGGCCGGGCGGCCGTATTGTTGAACGCCGCGGCGGCCGTGTACGTCGGAGGCCTGGCCCGCGACCTCGCCGAGGGCCTGGAACGCGCACGCGCCGCCCTGGAATCCGGGGCGGCGCGCGAAGCCCTGCGGCGGCTGCGGGAGGGCGGCCGGGTCAGTACTTCCGGATGACGCCGACCACGACTCCCTGGACCATCACGTCGCGCTCGTTTACGCGCAGGGGAGAGAGCTCGGCGTTCGCGGGTTGCAGGCGGATCCAGCCCCCGGGCTCGCGATAGTATTTCTTGACGGTGGCGCCCGCGCCGTTCAAGAGCGCGACCACCGTGTCACCGTTGTCGGCCTGGGTCCGCTCCTGGACCACGACGTAGTCGCCGTCCTTGATGTGCTCGTCGATCATCGACGAGCCGCGGACCCGGAGGACGTAACTGCGCCCGCGCCGGGGAAGCAGCTCGTCGGGAACGGAAAAGGTCTCGTTGTCGGTGAGCGCTTCGATGGGCGCGCCGGCCGCGACCAGGCCCAGCAGGGGAAGCTCGGTGGCCCCGGTCTGGCCCTTCGGAGGCACGATTTCGATGGCCCGGCTCTCGTTGTGCGTGCGGCGGATGTAGCCCTTCCGCTCGAGATTGGTGAGGTGCTCGTGGACCGTTGCCAGGGATTGAAATTCGAACCGCTCGGCGATCTCCTCGAAGCTGGGCGCGTAGCCCTTGTCGCCGATATGGGCGCGGAGGTAGTCGAGAATCTCGTGTTGACGCCGGGTCAAAGGCACTGATCGCTCCCGAAAAGAAGCCGAAACGAATCTACCCGAATATTGCCCGAATGCAAGCATGACCAACGCCAGCATTGACGCCATTCTCAGGCTGACCCGGGTCCGGGTGGAGGGGCTGCGGGGGCACGCCCGGGACCTCGAGCGCCGGGCATGGGCCGCGCGGCCGGCGCCCCCGTTTCCCGGACCCCCGGCGTCGACCGTGGGGGTGATCGCCGAGGTGAAGCGGCGGTCGCCGTCGGCCGGCGTGATCCGCGCCGATCTGGACCCGGTGGCGTACGCACGCGCCTACGAGTCGGGCGGGGCGATGGCGGTCTCGGTGCTGACCGAACCGGCGCATTTTGGGGGTTCGCTGGCGGATCTCGCTGGAGTGACGGGGGCCATCCGGATCCCGGCGCTCAGGAAGGATTTCATCGTCGATGAGCTGCAGCTGCTCGAGGCCCGCGCGGCGGGCGCTTCAATCGTGCTGCTGATCGTCCGGGCGCTCGCGGCCCCCGACTTGGCGCGCCTGGCGGGGGCGGCGCGGGGGCTCGGGCTTGCGACGCTCGTGGAAGCGCACGACCGGGCCGAGCTGGACCGGGCGCTCGCGGTGGCCCCGGCCGCGGTCGGGATCAACAACCGTGACCTCACGACGTTCGTCGTCGATCCGGGGGTGGCGGAGGGGTTGATCCCGGCCGTGCCCGCCGGCACGCCGGCGGTGGTGGAGAGCGGAATCGAAGGCCGGGCCGGTGTCGAGCGCGCGGCCGCGGCGGGGGCGGACCTGGTGCTGGTCGGGAGCGCGGTCGCTCGAAGCGACGATCCGGAGCGTGCGGTGCGGGGCCTGTGTGGCGTGCCGAGGCGGGCCCGGTGAGCGAGGGGCGCTTCGGGCCGTACGGCGGCCGGTACGTGCCGGAAACACTGATGGCGGCGCTGGAGGATCTGGCGCGGACCTACGACGGCGTGCGGCAGGAGTCCGCGTTCTGGTCGGAGTTGGACGGCCTCCTGCGGGACTTCGCGGGGCGCCCCACCCCCCTGACCGACGCGACCCGGTTGGGCGAGGTGGTCGGGGGGGGAGTGCGGGTGATGCTCAAGCGGGAGGATCTGAACCACACCGGAGCCCACAAGATCAACAACACGCTGGGGCAGGTGCTCCTGGCCCGCCGGATGGGGAAGCGCCGGATCATCGCGGAGACCGGGGCGGGGCAGCACGGTGTGGCCACGGCGACGGTGTGCGCCAAGTTCGGCCTCGAATGCGTGATCTACATGGGTGAGGAGGACACCCGGCGGCAGCACCTCAACGTTTACCGGATGGGGCTCCTCGGGGCCACGGTAGTGCCGGTCACGGCGGGCACGCGGACGCTCAAGGATGCGACGAACGAGGCGCTGCGGGACTGGGTCACCAATGTGGACTCGACCCACTACATCATCGGCTCGGTGGTGGGTCCCGACCCGTTCCCGCGGATGGTACGGGATTTCCAGGCGGTGATCGGCCGGGAGGCCAGGGAGCAGGTGCTGGGGCGCGCGGGGCGGCTTCCCCACACCGTCGTCGCCTGCGTGGGCGGCGGGTCAAACGCCATCGGGATCTTTACGGCCTTCCGGGAGGATGCCGGGGTCCGGCTGGTGGGCGTGGAGGCGGCGGGGGACGGGCTGGAGGGACACCGGCACGCCGCCTCCCTCTCGCGCGGGGTCCCCGGCGTGTTTCACGGCGCGCTGAGCTACCTGTTGCAGGACCCCGACGGGCAGGTGCAGCCCGCCCATTCGGTGTCGGCGGGCCTGGACTACCCCGGGGTGGGCCCCGAGCACGCTTACCTCAGGGACTCGGGTCGCGTATTGTATGAGTCGGCGACCGACCGACAGGCCCTGGACGCCTTCCGGGAGCTCAGCCGCCTGGAGGGGATCGTCCCGGCCCTGGAAAGTGCGCACGCGGTGGCGTGGGTGCTGGCCCAACGCGGGGCCCGGCGCTGGGGGGCCGACGACGTGGTACTGATCAACCTGAGCGGCCGGGGGGACAAAGACGTCGCCCTGGTCGCGGATCTGACCGGAGCCTCGCTCTGACCAACCCGCCCGTGGACGAGCTGGCCCTCCCGCCGTCGCAGATCACCGAGCTCTTGGGACTCATCACCAAGGGCGTCCGGGCGACGCAGCTCTACCTTCCCAACAATCCGGTTTACCAGCGCGCCGTGGACAACGTCCGCGGCGGATTCCGCACGCTGTTCCAGTCGGTCGACGAGCTCGTCCTGCAGGTCACCGAAGGCGAGCTGAAGTGGGAAGACGAAGTCGTCTACAGCAACGACAACAAGAGCGAGAGCATCGCCTGGACCCTCTACAAGGACGGGGTCCGCTCGCTCACGTTCCGCCCCGGACTGGAAGCCGACGAGCTGGTCCGCTTCCTGAACATCCTGCATCAGGCGCGGAACCTCCAGGCCGACGCCGCGGACGATCTCCTGACCCTCCTGTGGGAGCAGGATTTCCAGTACATCGGTCACACCTTCCGCGAGCTCCTGACCGAGAACGCGGTGCCCATCGAGCCGGGTGCCGAGGTGCCGCCGGTCTCGGCGGCGGACGTCGCGCAGGGGGTGCAGGAGGAGGCGCCGGCCCGGCCCGAAGGGATGGTCTCGGTCGACGACTTCGACACCACCCTCTATTTCCTGGACGAAAAGGAGGTGGCCTACCTCCAGCAGGAAGTGGAGCGCGAATACTCGCAGGACCTGCGCGGCAACGTGCTGGCGATGCTGTTCGATCTCCTGGAGCTCCAGACGTACGGGACGGTCCGGGCCGAGCTGATCTCCATCGTCGAGAACTTCATTCCCTACCTGCTGGGCGCCGGAGACTTCCGGTCGGTGGCGTACATCCTCTCCGAAACCCGGACCATCCTCCAGCGCGCGCGCGAGCTGATTCCCGATCACCGGCAGGCCCTGGAGTCCCTCCCCGCGCGCCTCTCCCAGCCCGAGGCCCTGGCGCAGCTGCTCCAGTCGCTCGACGAAGCGACGCTCCACCCCACCGAGGAGGAGCTCTCCTCGCTCTTCCAGGAGCTGCGGGCGGAGGCCCTGGTGACGCTCATGGGGTGGCTGCCCCGTCTCGGCAGCGAGCGCGTGAAGTGGCTGGTCACGGCCGCCGCGGAACGGCTGGCGCAGGCCAATGCCGCCGAGGTGCTGCGGGCCCTGTCCTCGGAGGACGGCGACACGCAGCTGGAAATGGTCAAGCTCGCGGGGCGGCTCAAGCTGGCGGGCGCGCCGGACGGGATGGGACGGCTGCTCGAAATCGGCGACAAGGCCCTCAAGCTCGCGGTGGTGGAGGCGCTGACCGCCATCGCGAGCCCCAGCGCGCTCCGCGTGATCGAGAAGGCGATCGAAGATCCCGACCGGGACGTGCGGATCGCCGGGGTGAAGTTCCTGGCCGGCCGGGGGCACCGGAACGCCTTCAAGCAGATCGACGCCGCCGTCAACGGCGGCAAGCTGAAGGACGCCGACCTCACGGAGAAGATGGCGTTCTTCGAGGCCTACGGCGCCCTGGCGGGCGCGTCGGGCGTCACGCCGCTGTCGCGGATGCTGCTGGCCCGCGCGACGCTGCTCGGGCGCCGGGAGGATCCGGAGACCCGGGCCTGCGCGGCGATGGCCCTCGGGAAGATCAAGACGCCCGAGTCGCGTAATGTGCTGGAGCGGGCGCGCGAGGATAAGGAACCGCTGGTGCGGAACGCGGTGAGCCGGGCGCTCCGGGAGCAGGGCGCGTGAGCGAACAGACGCCTCCCCGCCGGGCCACGATGTCGGCCGATACGGCCGCCAACGAGGCTTTTCTGCGTCACGCCGGCCGGGAATTCCTGGTGGTGCTGTACACGGCCTTCCGGTCCCTCAAGCTCTATCCGATCGAAAACGCCCAGGTCCAGAAGGCCCTGGACGAGCTGGTGGCGTCCACCACCCAGCTCCTGAACGTCGAGAACGAGCTGGAGGTCCGGCTCCAGGGCGAGTTCATCTTCGTCAACTCCACCCGACTCCGGCTGGACCTCGACAATTACGCCTCGTTTTCCCACATCCTGGGGGTCTTCCGCCAGAGCGGGATCGGCGCGGTCCGGGTGCTCCCGGGCGCCGACCGGAAGCAGCTGCAGATCTTCGTCTCGCTCCTGCTGGCGTACGCCGCGCGGGACGCCGACCCCAACAAGGTGTTCGAGCTGGGGCAGAAGCTCGACGAGTCCGGCGTCAGCGCCATCGACGTGGAGCCCCCGCTCGAAACCGACGACGACGCCGAGATCGTCGAGCAGCAGAAAGAGGCCGCCAAGCGGACCTACGCCCGCTCGGTGGCGGTCACGAAGGAAGTCATCAACAGCATCCGCATGGGCCGGACCGCCAACGTCAAGAAGGTGAAGCGGGCGGTGCAGGCGATCGTGGACCAGGTGCTGAACAACGAGTCGTCCCTGGTGGGGCTCACCACGCTGCGGGACTACGACGAGTACACGTTCACGCACTCGGTGAACGTGTGCATCTTTTCGGTGGCCCTCGGGCGCAAGCTGGGGCTCACCAAGCTCCAGCTCTACGATCTGGGGATGGCCGCGCTCTTCCACGACGTCGGCAAGTCCCGCGTGCCGCTCGAGGTCCTGAACAAGGAAGGGGGGCTCACCGACGACGAGTGGCGCATCATGCAGGCGCACCCCTGGCTGGGGGTGCTGACGCTCTTCGGGCTCCGCGGGTACGGCGAGATTCCGTACCGCGGGATGATCTCCGCCTACGAGCACCACATGAAGTCCGACCTGACCGGGTATCCGAAGTCCATCCGGCCTCGCCAGCTCTCCATTTTCTCGAAGGTGGTGGCGGTGGCCGACGGCTTCGACGCCGCCACCAGCCGCCGGGCGTACCAGACCACGCCGATCCAGCCCGACCAGGTGCTGAAGGAGATGTGGGAGAACCCGCGGCGCGGCTACGACCCGATCGTGGTGAAGGCGTTCATCAACCTCATCGGCATCTACCCGGTGGGCACCTGCGTCATCCTCGACACCTACGAGGTGGCCATCGTCCACTCGGCGAATCCCGACACGGCCCACGTGCACCGGCCCGTGGTACGCGTCGTCGCCACGCCCGACGGCGCCATCCAGCGTCCCGGGTTCCTCGCCGACCTGGCGCTCCAGGAAAACGGCGCGTATCCGCGCTCCATCATCAAGGTCACCGATCCGCTGAAGTACGGGATCCAGGTCGCCGACTACTTTGTCTGAGGCCCCCCTCGCCGAGCGCTGGCGTGCCGTCCGGTCGGAGCGGCGCGCGGCGCTGGTGCCGTACCTTCCCGCGGGGTACCCCACGCCAGCCGCCTTCGTCGCCGCCGCCGCCGCCGCTCAGGCGGCGGGCGCCGACGTGCTGGAGGTGGGCGTCCCGTTCTCCGATCCGCTGGCGGATGGCCCGGTCATCCAGCGGGCGACGCAGGCGGCTCTCGCGCAGGGCGTGGGCGTGGCGCGCACGCTCGCCCTGATCCGGGAAGCGGGTCTGACCATTCCGGTGGTCGTGATGACCTATCTGAATCCCGTGCTGGCCTACGGGGTGGACCGGTTCCTGGCCGACGCCGGGGCGGCCGGCGTGGCGGGGCTGCTCCTCACCGACCTGCCCGCGGGCGGCGATCCCGCCCTCGAGGACCGCGTGGCCGCGGGCCCCCTCGCGTTCGTCCGGTTGGTGGCGCCCACGACCTCGGCGGAACGGATGAAGGAGGTCGTGCGGCGGGCGAGCGGCTTCGTGTATCTCATCTCGCGCCTGGGCGTCACGGGGGTCAGCGCGGGAGCGCCCGCGGACCTGGCGGGGCACGTCGCCCGAGTCCGCGCGGCGACCACGCTCCCGGTGGCCGTGGGCTTCGGCATCGGGACCGCCGCGCAGGCAAGGGCGACGGCGCACCTCGCGGACGGCGTGGTGGTGGGCAGCGCACTGGTGGACGCGCTGGGGCGGGAGGGCGTGCCCGGGGTCGCCCGGCTCGTGGGCGAGCTGGCGGCGGGCGTGCGGGCGCGCGGGGCCGCGGCGTGACGGTCGGGCGGCTGGTCCGGCTCTACGCCCGCACGCTGGTGTACGGCGGGGGCCTCCTGCTGGTGGTGGTCCTGGCGTCGGACCCCCGCTGGATCCACCAGCCGGCGGAACTCGCCGTCCTGACGGTCGCCTGCCTGCTGCTCCGCGCCCGCCCGATCGCGCTCTCGAAGTACTCCTACCTGACCCAGACCGGCCTCGTCGCGCTGGCCGGATGCCTCCTCGTCGGCGTTCCCGCCACGGCGCTCGGGATCGCGGCCGGAACCATCGTGGCGGACTGGGCCTGGCAGCGCAAGGCGTTCCTGGTGGGCGGCGTCAACGCCGGGCGCGAGGTCATCACGCTGGTGGCGGCCTACGGCGTGTACGCCGAGATCCGGCACCTCACGGAGAATCTCACCGCCGGCTTCACCACGGCCGACATTCCGGCGCTGTTCTTCCTCGCGCTCGCCTACTTCGCGATCGGGCGGCTCCTCTTCTACTTCACCCTCATCCTGCGCGCGAAGCTCGAGAAGGACGAACAGCTCCTCATCATCCGCTACGAGCTGATCGCCTTTTCGGCCACGCTGCTCGCCACCGCCACGGTCGTGGGGGCGGTGCGCGCCTGGCCTCCCGTCGCCTGGGTGTTCGTGGCCGCCGCGCTCGGCGCGCTGGGCTTGCTCCTCAAACGGATGCTCGAGGAGGCCATCTCGGCCGAGGAGCTGAACAAGATCCACGCGATGGAGGCGGTGATCACCGCCAACGTCAGCCTCGAAGATTCGTTCCGGCGCATCGAAGGCCTCGCGCACCGGCTGGTGGACTGGGGCGATTTCCGGATTTACCGTCGCACCGACCGGCAGCTCGAGCTTCTGTACCGGAGCGAGGTGGGGCGCCCGGACCGGGGCGGCGCGCCGGAGGGAGACGTGGGCGTCCTCCGGGTCGAAGCCGCGGAGCAGGGGCACGCGGTCGTGATCGACGACGTGTCGCGGGACGTCCGCCTCGTGAACCCGCCCGAGCACGTGCGGTCGCTCGTGATCGTGCCCCTCAAGTTCGGGGACCAGGTCATCGGGACGCTCGAGCTCGAGCACCACAAGCGCCGCGCGTACCGGGACGCCGACGTCCTCACCATCTCGACCTTCGCCACCCAGCTGGCGACGGCGATCCACATCACGGACCTCCGGCGGCCGCTCGCGGACACGGTGGAGCGGATGACCAGCGAGCTGGCCACGCTGGCGCGCACGGCCGTCGCGTTGCGGGAGTCGGCCCGCGGGGTGGCCGCGGCGACCCACGCCATCCGGAGCGGGGTGGTCAGCGAGGAGTCGGAGATCGCCGGAGGGCTCGAGGCCACCGCGGGGCTGGCCGAGGTGTCCGTCCGGGTGTCGAGCGACGGGGCCGCGGCCGCCAAGTCCTCGAGCGACGCCAGTGAGACCGCGACCCGCAACCGCCAGCGGATTCAGGACGCCATCGAGCGCCTCGTGGCGCTCAAGACGTTCGTCAGCGAGAGCTCGGGGAAGGTGCAGGAGCTGGGCGTGGTGAGCCGCCGGATCACCGGCTTCATCGCCTCCATCCGCGAGCTGGCGGACATGACCAACCTGCTGGCGCTGAACGCGGCCATCGAGGCCGCCCGGGCGGGGAAGCACGGCAAGGGGTTCGCGGTGGTGGCCGGGGAGATCCGGCAGCTGGCGGAACAGAGCGGCGTCGCCGCGGCGGAGGCGGGGGGGCTGGTCGAGGACGTGCACCGTCAGGTGGGTGAGGTGGTGGAGCAGATGCGGCGCGGTCAGGTCACCGTGGGCGGCGTGGAGGAGCTCTCGTCGGGCGCCCTCGACGCCCTCGACCGGATCGTGGCGGCCACCGCGGACGCGACCGAGCACGCGCGCCGCATCGCCGGCGCCGCCGCCGATCAGAACCAGGCGTTCGGGCGCCTGCGGCAGAGCATGAACGCGGTGGCGGGCATCGCGTGGAAGAACCGTGAAGAGGCGGACGACGTGGCGACCCGCGCCACGCAGGCCGCCGACGGGCTCACCGATCTGGAGCGGGCCACCAAGGAGCTCGAGCAGGTGGCGACCATGCTGCGCGAATTGACGCGCGGCTTTGCGAACCTCGCCTAGGGCGATAGCATTCTGCCATGGCGGAGGGAGAGCGGGTGTTCGTGGCCCTGGGATCGAACCTGGGCGACCGGGCGCGGTGGCTCGCCGCCGCCCGGGAGCGACTGGCCGCCCTGCCCGGGACCCGGGTGGTCCGGACCTCGCGCGTGGAGGAGACGGCCCCCCTCGGTCCCGGGGCGCAGGGGCCCTACCTGAATCAAATGGTGGAGCTCGACACCGCCCTCGAGCCGGACGCCCTGCTCGCGGCCTGCCTCGGCATCGAGGCCGCGCTGGGGCGCACCCGGACGGTCCGGTGGGGGCCCCGCCGGATCGATCTCGACGTCGTGCGCTACGGGGAGCGGACCGTGGACACCCCGGCCCTGCGGATTCCCCATCCCGAGCTTCCCCATCGCCCGTTCTGGCAGCGCGAGCTCGCCGAGCTCGAGACGCCCGAGAGGTTGCATGCCTGACACGCCCAAGCCCGTCACCACGCTCGACCTGCTCCGGATGAAGGAGCGCCGCGAGCGCATCGTGATGCTCACCTGCTACGACGCGCTCTTCGCCCGCCTCCTCGACGCCACCGTGGACATCCTGCTCGTGGGGGACTCGGTGAACCAGGTGCTGGCGGCGCAGGACACGACGCTCAGCGCCACGCTGGAGCAGATGATTTACCACACGCGGATGGTCCGCCGGGGGGCGAGTCACGCCCTCGTGGTGTGCGACCTGCCGTTTCTCACCTACCAGGTGAGTCCCACCGAGGCGCTGAAGAACGCCGGCCGGGTGATGCAGGAGACCGGCTGCCAGGGCGTGAAGCTCGAGGGCGGCCGGACCATGGCGCCCACGGTCCGGGCCCTGGTGGAGATCGGCATTCCGGTGATGGGACATCTCGGGCTGACGCCCCAGTCGGTGAATGCCCTGGGCGGGTACCGGGTGCAGGGGCGCGACGACGTCGCGATCCAGCGCCTCAAGGACGACGCCGCGGCCCTCGAGGAGGCGGGCGCGTTCGCGATCGTGCTGGAGCTCCTCCCGACCCCCGTGGCGGCCGCGATCAGCGAGTCGCTCTCCGTGCCGACCATCGGCATCGGCGCCGGCCCCGCCTGCGACGGGCAGGTCCTGGTCCTGCACGACATGCTCGGCCTGAACGACCGGTTCTCCGCCAAGTTCGTCAAGAAGTACGCGTCCCTGGCCGACGACGTCCGGAAGGCCGCCGAGGCCTACGCGGCCGAGGTGCGGTCGGGGCGCTATCCCGACCCCGACCACTCGTTCGCGAAGTAGGGACCATCCCGATGGAGGAGGTCACCGGGCTCACCGACATGCGCGCCTGGAGCCGGGCCGCGCGGGCCGGGGGGCGGCGGGTCGCCTTCGTCCCGACCATGGGCGCCCTCCACGAGGGGCACCTGCGGCTCGTGGACCGGGCCCGGGAAACGGCGGACCTCGTGGTGCTCTCGGTGTTCGTGAATCCCCTCCAGTTCGGACCCCAGGAAGATCTCGGCCGTTACCCGCGCGACCTTCCGCGCGATCGCGCGCTGGCGGCGGAGCGGGGCGTGGACTGCCTGTTCGCGCCCGAGCCGCAGGCGATGTACCCCGGCGAGCCGGTGGTGCGCGTGGCGCCGGGCCCGCTCGGGGAACGCTTCGAAGGGGCGGTGCGCCCGGGCCACTTCGCCGGCGTGCTCACGGTCGTGGCCAAGCTTTTCCACGTCGTGGCCCCCGACGTCGCGGTGTTCGGCCGGAAGGACTTCCAGCAGGCGATGCTGGTGCGGCGGATGACCGAGGACCTGAGCTTCGGGGTGGAGATTCAGGTGGCGCCGACGGTGCGCGAGCTGGATGGACTCGCCCTCTCGTCGCGGAACGCGTACCTCACGCCGGATCAGCGACGCACCGCCCTCGCGTTGTCGCGGGCGCTTCGCACCGCGGAGCAGACCTGGCGCGGCGGCGTGGCCGCTCCCGCCGCGGTGCGCGCGGCGGGCGCGGCGGTGCTCGCCGCCGCGGGCCTCACGCCGGACTACCTCGCGCTGGTGGACGGCGAGCTCGCGGACGTGGACCGCGTGACGGCGGCGACGGTCGTCCTCGTGGCCGCCCGCGTGGGGACCACGCGGCTGCTGGACAACGTGATGCTCGGGGAAGGCCTGAGCGCGGACCCCACGGCGCGCCGCCCGTGACGCTTCCGGCGTGGGCCGTGGCGGGTCCGGAGCGGCGCGCGCACGTGGCCCGGGTCGCCGCGCTGGCCGACGCTTGGGCGCGGGCGATGGGCGTCCCCGCGGACGAGCGGGGGCGCTGGAGCCGGGCCGTGTGGCTGCACGACGCGTTGCGGGACGCGCCCGCCGCCGACGAGCTGGCCCACGGCCCCGCCGCCGCCGAGCGGGCCGCCCGCGAGGGCGAAACCGACGCCGGGGTGCTCGACGCCGTGCGCTACCACTCCATCGGGTTCGCGGGCTGGGACGACGTCGGAAGGATGCTCTACCTGGCCGACTACCTCGAGCCGGGACGGAGCTTCGACCGGGAAGCGCGGGCGGCCCTGGCGGCCCGGGTCCCCGCGGAGCGGGACGTGGTCCTGCGCGAAGTCGCCCGGCGCCGGATTGAACGGACGGTGCGGTCCGGCTGGCCCCTGGCGCCGGAAACGGTGGGATTCTGGAACGCCCTGGTCGCCGGCTGACGGCGGCCCTCGGGCTCGCGCTCGTCCTCGGCTGCCGGGCGGGCCGGAGCGCCGCGGCGCCCCCGGTGGTGCCGGGCGAGGGCGCCGCGGCGCCCCGGATCACGGTGGCGGTGCTCAACGCCAGCGGACGCCCCGGACTGGCCCGGATCGGCACCCGCGTGCTCCGGCAGGCCGGGATCGACGTCCTGACCTTCGGCAACGGCGCGGACCCCAAGGGCCCCCTCGATTCGACCCGCATCCTGGTCCGGCGGGGACCGGTCGCCGTCGGAGAGCGGATCCGGCGTGCCCTGAAGGTGGGGAAGGTCGTGCTGGACCCGGACTCGACCCTGCTACTCGACGCCAGCGTGCTCCTGGGCGCCGACTTCTCGCCCCGCCTCCCGCTCCACCCGTAACTGACCGCAGGCGGCGCTGATGTCGAGGCCGCGGCTCCTCCGGAGCACGGCCTCGACGCCGTGCTCCTTCAGGCGGCGCTCGAAGGCCAGCATCTGCGCCCGGCCGCTGGGGGTCAGGCCGGGGGCGCCCCCGGGGTGCAGGGGCAGCAGGTTCACCAGGGCGGCGAGCGGCGCGGCGATCGCCGCCAGCGCGTCCGCGGCGGCGAACGAGTCGTTCCGGCCGGCGATCAGCACGTACTCGAGCGTCACCCGCCGGTCGAACCCCTTCAGCACCGTGAGCAACTCAGGGAGCGCGTACTTCTTCTCGACCGGCATCAGGTCCCGCCGCAGGGCGGGCGTCGGGGCGTGCAACGACACGGCCAGCCGGAACTGCTCGGGGCGCTTGGCGAAGAGCGCGAGCTTCGGCAGGATCCCCACCGTGGACACGGTGATGTGGCGCGCACCGATGCCCAGCCCGTCCGGGTGATTGAGGATCGTCAGTGCCGGATCCACCGCCTCCCAGTTCAGCAGCGGCTCGCCCATCCCCATGAAGACCACGTTGGTGGGCGCCCGGGCCGGATCGGCCAGGACGATCTCGCGGACCTGTCCCGCGATCTCTCCGGCCGAGAGGTTCCGGCGCCAGCCCATCGTCCCGGTGGCGCAGAAGACGCACCCCAGGGCACAGCCCACCTGGGAGGAGATGCACAACGTCCGGCGCTTCCCCTCGGGAATGAGGACGGACTCGACGGCCTGACCGTCCGACAGGCCCCACAGGAACTTCTCGGTCCCGTCGGACGAGACCTGGTGAGCGAGAACCGTCAGCCGCGGGAGCGGGAAGTCGCGGTCGAGCGCCTCCCGGAGGGGCGCAGGGAGATCGCTGGCGTCGGCCCAGCGCGCCACCGGGCGGCGCCAGAGCCGGGGCAGAATCTGGCGCAGCCGGTAGGCGGGTTCCCCGCGCGCCGCCAGCCACGCGGCGAGGGTGGCCCGCGCGGCGTCGGGAGGCAGGGAGAGGAGTTCGGTCACCGGAGCCTCCACTCGAGCCCGACCCGGTACGACGATCCGATGTCGTTCACGCCCGCGTCGCGCGCGAACGTGACGCCGTAGCGGCCGATGCGCACGCGGATGCCCGCGACGCCCCGCCACGTGACGTTCCCATAGGTGCTTTCCCGCACCAGCATTCCGTCGAGGGCCACGGGCGCACCGAGGTCGAACCCGATGCCGAATTCGTGGTCGGTGCCGGCGCCGTGCGCGAGGGTCGCCCCGTACCGCAGGCGCAGCGAGGCGTCGCCGGAGCCGGTCCACAGGGCACCGTGCCAGGCGCGCCACTCGACCGCCGCGAACAGGTCCTGACCAGGGTCGTCGGTGGCGAGGCGGGAGAAGAAATGGGTGGCGGCCGCGAGCGTGATCGCGGGGCCGAGCCGCTCCACCACGCCCAGGTCACCGGTCCAATGCTGATGATCGCTCTGATCCAGCCGCGAATCGTGGTCCGCCAGGGTCGCGCCGACGGTCGTGGAGCCCCGCGTGAGCGCCCACGTCAGCCCCACCGCGCGGGTGTACACCGGAATGGTGCCCTCGGGGTCGGGCGTCACCGACGTGCGGATGATGTCGCCGATGTCCACCTGCCCGTATTCGAGCCCCCAGGAGCCCAGCCGCGAGGGCCCGGTTCGAACCACGGCCAGGAAGCCGGCGGCCGAGATCGCCTCCGGGGTCTGGGTCACGTCCGCCGCCACCATCGGGACCGTCACTATCTGAGCCGGGTTCCAGAACGCCCCCGTGGGGCCGGCGTCCAGGGCGTAGGGTGTCGGGACCGTCACCCCCACCACCCGCCACAGTTCCGTGCCGACCGCGTCCTGTCCCAGGGCCGGGACGGGCCAGGGGGCCAGGACGGCCCAGACTACCCCCGCGAGGGGGGCGAGCCGCCACGTGGCGTTCACGCCCCAACTTAACTAGATTCAATCGCTTACACCACTTGAGCTCAACTTGCGTCTGTCGGAGCTGCTCTCCCCGAGTCGTATCCGGGTGCCCCTCCAGTCCCAGGACAAGGCCGGGATTCTAGGGGAGCTTGTGGACCTCCTCGTGCCCGGCAGCGGGGCCGACCGGGAGGAGGTCCTCGCGGCCATTCTGGAGCGGGAGCGGCAGTTTCCGACGGGGATCGGGTATGGCGTGGCGGTGCCGCACGGGAAGACCCCGGCCCTGGCCACCCTCGGTGTGGTAGCCGGGACGGCGGCCGCGGCGGTGCCCTATGAAACCGTGGATGGAGAGCCTGTGCGTCTGTTTTTCCTGATTGCCGGTCCGGAGACCCTCGCGGGGACCCACGTGAAGGCGATTTCCCGCATCGCGCGGCTGGTGCGGCACGAAGGCGTGCGCAGCCGTCTGCTCGAGGCGCGAACCCCGGAGGAGTTCTACCGGGTGCTGTGCGAAGCCGAGGGAGGGGCGGGGGCGTGACGGCGCCGGAACGGACCAGCTGGCGGTCGATGTACTGCGGCTCCCTGCGGGCGGAGCACGCCGGGCTTGGGGTCACCCTCGGGGGATGGGTGCACCGACGGCGCGACCTCGGGGGAATCGTGTTTCTGGATTTGCGGGACCGCGCGGGGCTGGTGCAGGTGGCGGTGGGTCCCGACTGGGCGGCCGCCGACGTGGTGGCCCGCGCGGGGAGCCTGGGGGCGGAGACGGTGGTGGTGGTCGAGGGCGAGGTGGTCGCGCGGCCTCCGAACATGAGGAATCCCGATCTCGCGACGGGCGAGGTGGAGGTGCACGCGAGCGCGGTGCGGGTGGTGGGCCCCGCCGGCACGCCGCCCATTCCGGTGGCGCGGGGGAAAGGCGAAGAGCTGCCGTCCGAAGAAGCCCGGCTGACCTACCGGCATCTGGACCTGCGCCGGCCGGAGATGCAGGCGAACCTGATGCTGCGGCACCGCCTGCTCCAGCGGACGCGGCGGACGATGTCGGACCTGGGGTTTCTCGAGATCGAGACGCCGATCCTCACCAAGCCCACGCCCGAGGGGGCGCGGGACTACCTGGTGCCGTCCCGCGTGCACCCGGGGGAGTTCTACGCGCTCCCGCAGTCCCCGCAGATCTACAAGCAGCTGCTGATGGTGGCGGGGTTCGACCGCTACTTCCAGATCGCCCGGTGTTTCCGGGACGAGGATCTGCGATTCGACCGACAGCCCGAGTTCACCCAGATCGACATCGAGGCCTCCTTCGTCGGTCCGGAAGACGTGCAGCGGTTTGTCGAGGCGGTGCTGGTCGCGTGCTGGGCCGAGGCGGGGCAGGAGGTGGCGGCGCCGTTCCCGCGGCTGGCCTGGCGGGATGCGATGGCCCGCTACGGGTCGGACAAGCCCGACCTGCGGTTCGACCTCACGCTGAGCGACTGGACGGCGGCGTTCGCCGCGTGGAGCGATCTGCCGCTCGCCGGCGCGCTGGCCGCCGACCCCCGGCTCCGCCTGGAGGGGTTTCTGGTGCCGGGCGGGGCGGTGCTGTCCCGGAAGGAGCTCGACGCGCTGTCGGAGATCGCGAAGCGCGCCGTGGGGAAGACGGTGGTCTGGTGCAAGCGTCAGGGTGACCAGCTGTCGGGTTCGGTGAAGCTCACGGCCGAGCGGGCCGGTGCCCTGGGACTCGGGGACGGCGGGCTGGCGGTGATGCTGTTCGGCGCGGCGGCGGAGATCCGGCCGGCGCTCGGGACCTTGCGGGTCGAGGTGATCCGGCGGCTCGGCCTGGCGCCGTCGCGGGCGCACGCCTTCTGCTGGGTGGTGGACTTCCCGCTCTTCGAGCCCGACCCGGAGACGGGGCATCCGGTCTTCGCGCACCACCCGTTCACGTCGCCGCACCCCGAAGACGTGGACAAGCTCGATCGCGAGCCGTTCGCGTGCCGGGCGCTTCATTATGACGCGGTCTACAACGGGAACGAGCTGGGTTCGGGCTCCATCCGGATCACCGATCCGGCCGTCCAGCGGACCGTCTTCCGTCACCTCGGCCTCTCGCCCGCGGAGATCGAGGCCCGCTTCGGATTCCTGCTGAACGCGCTGGCCGCCGGGGCGCCGCCGCACGGCGGGTTCGCGGTGGGCTTCGACCGGGTGGCGATGCTGCTCGCCGGCGCTCCGTCCCTGCGGGACGTGATCGCGTTCCCCAAGACCACGGCGGCGCGGGCGCTCTTCGAGGGCGCGCCGTCCCCGGCGCGCGCCGAGGACCTCGCGTCGCTCCACCTCGAGGTCACGAAATGAGTGAGGACGTCGTGCGGCGCTTGTCCGTCGAAGGCGTGGACCCGCTGACGCTGGCGGGCGTGAACGACGCCAACCTGATCGAGCTCTCGCGCCGGCTGGGCGTGCGGGTCTCCCTGCGGGGAGACGTGCTGACGCTCCAGGGGAAGGTGGAGGCGGTGGAGCACGCGGTGCCGATCACGCAGGCGCTGGTGGACCTGGCCCGGGTGGGCGATCCCGTGGACCCGCACGACGTCGAGCGGCTGGTGCTGGAGGACGGCGCCTCCGCTCCGCCGGGGGAGGGGGCGGAATACCGCATCATCCTGCCCGGGCTGCGGCGCGTGATCCAGGCGAAGACCGGTGGCCAGCGCGAGTACCTGCAGGCCATCGCCCAGCGGGAGATCGTGGTGGGGATCGGGCCCGCCGGAACCGGGAAGACGTACCTCGCCGTCGCGGCGGCCGTGGACGCGCTCTCCCGCCACCGGGTCCGGCGCATCGTCCTGGCGCGGCCGGCGGTGGAGGCGGGGGAGAGCCTGGGTTTCCTGCCCGGCGATCTGCAGGAGAAGGTGGACCCCTACCTGCGGCCGCTCTACGACGCCCTCGAGGACATGATGCCGCGCGATCGGGTGCAGAAGGCGCTCGAGACCCGCGTGATCGAGATCGCGCCGCTCGCCTACATGCGGGGCCGCACGCTGTCGGACGCGTTCGTGATCCTCGACGAGGCGCAGAACGCGACCGGGATGCAGATGAAGATGTTCCTCACCCGCCTGGGCGTGAACTCGCGGGCGGTGATCACGGGGGACAAGACGCAGATCGATCTCGCCAACCGGGAAGACTCGGGTCTGCTCCAGATCGAGCGGATCCTGCCCGGGATCGACGGCATCGGGTTCTGTTACCTCGCGGACACGGACGTGGTGCGGCATCGGCTGGTGCGGGACATCATCCGGGCATATGCGGAAGACAGTCAGGGCTGAGCCCCCCATCCCGCGCGGGGAGCGCGGCCGCTATCACCTCGCCCGCTGGTGGTGGGTGGGCTTCCTCGCGCTGGTGGCCGAAGCGGGGTTCTCGTTCGGCACGCCCGGCCTGGACGCCGAGGCGTGGGCGGGCGTGCTGCTCCAGAACGCCCTCATCCTGTGCGTGTTCTGGGTCCTCCTCTACTACTACCGGCGCGAGACGTACCGCGATCTCCGGCAGGTGGCGATGATCGGCGGCCTGTTCGCCGTGATGATCCTCGCCGCGGCGGTCGTGGCCCGGGTGGCGCCCCAGCACCCCGAGCTGATCCCGCTGCCGCTGTTCGCGATGATCCTCACGGTGCAGTTCAACGGCCGCGTGTCGATGATCGGGGCGATGATCCTCTCGGCCCTGATCGAAGTGCAGCCGGTGTTCCACGACGGGCCGGCGCTCTTCGTCTGTCTGGCCGGCGGCATCACCGCCGCCCTGTCGGTCCGGACCCTCCGCCGACGCAGCCACCTCTATCTGGCGGTACTGATCACGGCCGCGGGCTATTTCGACGCGGCGCTCGCGCTCGGCCTGCTGGGGCACTGGCCGCTCGGGGAGATCGGCTGGCGGACCCTGCTGGGAGCCGCGAACGCCCTGGTGTCGGCCTCGCTCACGATCCTGCTCCTGCCCCTGATCGAGCACGTGACCACCGTCACCACGGATCTGACGCTCCTCGAGCTGTCGGACCCCGGGCGCCCCCTCCTCCGCCGGTTGTCGCTCGAGGCGCCGGGGACCTATGCGCACAGCGTCGCGATGGCCAACCTGGTGGAGGCGGCCTGCGACGCCATCGGCGCGAACGGACTGCTGGGGCGCGTGGGGTGCTACTACCACGACGTGGGCAAGCTCGGGAATCCGGCGTTCTTCGTGGAGAACCAGAACCGCGGCGCCGGCAACCCGCACGACCGCATCACCCCGGTGCAGTCCGCCAAGATCATCCGTCAGCACGTGATCGACGGCGTGCGCCTGGCCCAGGAGGCGGGGCTCCCGGAGATCGTCACCGCGTTCATCCCGGAGCACCACGGCACCTCCGAGATCAACTATTTCCTGGACAAGGCGAAGCGGCAGGAGGGCGCCGTGGTCAACGCCGCCGATTTCCGGTATCCGGGGCCGCGGCCCCGGTCGGTCGAAACCGCCGTCGCGATGCTGGCGGACTCGATCGAGGCGTCTCTCCGCGTGCTCGACGATCTCACGCCGGTCCGGATCACCGAAGTCATCGACCACATCGCCCGGCACAAGCTCGGGTCCGGGCAGCTCGACGAAGCCCCCATCACCCTGCAGCAGCTCGACGAGGTGAAAGCCGAGTTCGTGCGCGTGCTGTCGGGGATGTACCACAACCGCATTGACTACCCGGAAGACCGCGGCGGCATCTCCGCGGGCTGGCACGGCTCGCAGCCCTCGGCGCCCGCCGCCGGCGCCTGAGCGCCTCCTGCAAGCGGCGGTGCGGCGGGTCCTCGCCTGGGAAGGCGCGGCCGGCGCCCGGATCACGGTGACGCTCCTGTCTCCCGCGCGGATGCGGGCGTTGAACCGGCGCGCCTTCGGCCGGCGGGGCCTCACGGACGTCATCGCCTTTCCGCTGCCGCAGCCCGACGGCACGCTGGTGGGGGACGTGTACGTCTGCCCCGGCGCGGCGCGGGCCTGGAGCGGAGGAACCGGAGCCGGGCTCCGCGAGGAGCTCCTCCGGCTGGCCGTTCACGGCACCCTGCACGTCCTCGGCCACGACCACCCCGACGGGCCGGGGCGCACCCGGGGGCGGATGTGGCGCCTCCAGGAACGGTACGTGCGGCGTCTCACGTCGGGGCGCTGATGGGTCCGAGCGCGCTCCTCTGGGCCGAGACCGCCATCGCCCTGGCCGCGGGGCTTTGGGCGGGACTCCTCGCGTTGGGGGAGGAGGCGGCGGTGGGGGAGGTCGCCCACACGCTCGCCGACGCGCCATCGGGGGGCCGGGTGCCGCTGCACCGCGCCCTGCACGTGGTGCGGCTCGCGCTGCTCCTGCTCGCCGCGGTGGCGGGAAGCAGCGCGCTCGCGTGGTGGACCCGGGGGATGGCCGGTGGCGTCGCCGCGCTGGCCGCGGCCGTCGGATTCCTGTTCGTCATCGGCGACGCCCTGCCGCGCTCCCTCGCCCGCCTCTCGCCCGAGCTCAGCGACGTCTCTCTGCCGATCGCGCGCCGGTCCCTCGGCGCCTTCGACTTCCTCGTCACCTTCCTGGGCTGGGCCGATCGGAGCCTCCACGGAATGATCCCGCGCCCCCACGCCGCCTCCCCCGTGCTGGGCGGCGCGCAGCGGGACGTCCTGCTGGGCGTCTTCACGCTGGCCGACACCACCGTGGACGAGATCATGACTCCCCGGCTCGACATCACCGGCGTGGACGTGGCCGCGTCGTACGACGAGCTCCTCCGGACCTTCAAGGACACCGAGCACACCCGGCTCCCCGTCTTCGACGGCTCCCCCGACGCGGTGGTGGGCATCGTCTTCGCCAAGGACCTGGTGCCCATCGCGCTCGGTCTCAAGCCCCAGCCCGCCCGCTGGTCGGAGCTGATCCGCCCCGCGGCGTGCGTCCCGGAGTCCAAGACCCTGGACGCCCAGCTGCGCGACTTCCAGCGCGGCCCGTCGCACATCGCCATCGTCGTCGACGAGTTCGGCGGCACGGCCGGCCTCGTGACGCTGGAGAACATCCTCGAGGAGATCGTCGGCGAAATCCGGGACAATCCGGCCACGGAGCCGCCGTCCATCCGCCAGGAGGGGGACCGCTTCTGGGTCGACGGCGGCGTCGGGCTCGACGAGCTCTCCCGCGTGCTGGGCGCCGACCTCCACGCGCCGGACGTGTCGACGGTCGGCGGCCTCATCTACTCGGCGCTGGGGCGCGTGCCCCGCCCCGGGGAAGAGCTGAGCCTGCGCGGATTCCGCGTGGTGGTCGAGCGGGTCGAGCGCCGCCGGGTCACCCACGTGTACTTCGAGCGGCAATGAGCGCCGGGCTGCTGCTGCTCGTGCTCGGACTCCTGGTCGCGGCCGCCGCGGCCACGGTGGGGGTCGCGGCCGCCACCGTGAGCCAGGCCGACCTGGGCCGCTGGGTGACCTACCGGCTCCGGGGCACGGGCGGCTCGGCGGCCCTGGTCGAGAACCCCGGCCGCGTGCTCACCACCGCCAATGCCCTCACCACGCTGGGCGTGCTCGCCGCCGGGGCAGCGGTCCCGGCGCTGCTCCTCGAGCTCACCCCCACGTTCCTCGGCATCTTCACCGTGGCCGTCGTGATGCCCGTCGTCGTGGGCGCGGCGTACGTCGTACCGCGGGTCCTGGGCCGCCGGTGGCCCGAGCAGATCGTGGCGCGCGCGCTCCCCGCGATCGAAACCCTGAGCCGCCTGCTGGGCCCGTTCCTCCCGCGGCGGGAGCCCTCCACGCGCCACGCGCTCGCCGCGATGCTGACGGGTGCGGCGACCGACGCGCTGAGCGGCGCCGACGAGCTCGAAGTCGTCTCCGGCGTCCTGGCCTTCGCGGACCGCCCGGTGCGCGACGTGATGACCCCGCGCACCGCGATCGTGGCGCTGCCCGAAGGCGCGGCGGCCGGCGAAGCGGCTCACGTCTTCCTCGAGTCGGGCTACTCCCGGTATCCGGTGCTCGGGAAGTCGCTGGACGACATCGTCGGGGTCACCTACTCGAAGGACCTGCTCTGGCTCGATCCCACGGCGCCGATACCGGTCCGCCCCATGCTCACGGTCCTGTCCGGGCGCCGCGCCGCCGATCTCCTGCTCGAGATGCAGCGCGGTGGCGCCCGGCTCGCCGTCGTGGTCGACGAGTTCGGCGGCACCGCCGGCGTCGTGACGTTCGAGGACCTGCTTTCCACGCTGATGCGCGACCTGTTCGCTCCCGACCCGCCCGCCACGCCGGAGGACGCGCCTCTCCTCGAGCTCGACGGCAGCGCGCCCGTGGAGCAGCTGCGCGAGCGGTTCGGGCGTCCCCGCGAGACCCGCGGCGCGCAGACGGTCGGGGGACTGCTGGCGCAGCTCCTCGGCAGAATTCCGAAGGTGGGCGAGCGCCTCAGCGTGCAGGGGCTCGAATTCGACGTGCTGGCCGCGTCACCGGCCCGGGTGGAGCGGGTCCTGGTCCGTCCGGAGCCCGTGCGCACGATCGCATTGGACCGCGGGGGAGGGGCCGAGGGCTGACGGGTCCCGTGGAAGCGTTTAGCTTCCCTGGAGATGGACACCACTGCCCTGCTCGACGGCCTGGCCCGGCGCGACCCCGCCTCCTTGGCGCGCGCCATCAGCCTGGTGGAGAGCCGGCGCCCGGGGTACGAGGCCGTTCTGACCCACCTCCACGCCCGGCAGGGGATGGGGAAGGCCCGGCGGATCGGGATGACGGGGCCTCCGGGGGCCGGGAAGAGCACGCTGACCGAGCGGCTGGTCCGGCACTTCCGGGGGGCGGGACTCACCGTCGCGGTGGTGGCGGTGGACCCGACGTCCCCGTTCACGGGAGGCGCGCTGCTCGGGGACCGGATCCGGATGGAGTCCGTCAGCCTCGACCCCGACGTGTTCATCCGCTCGATGGCCACGCGGGGCTCCCTGGGCGGACTCGCCCTCGCCACCGAAGAAGTGGCGGACGTCCTGGACGCCTTCGGGTTCGACCGGATCCTGATCGAGACGGTCGGCGTCGGCCAGACGGAGCTGGACATCGCGCGGACGGCGGAGACCACCGTGCTGGTGCTGGTGCCCGAGTCGGGCGACGCGATCCAGACCCTGAAGGCCGGCGTGATGGAAATCGCGGACGTGTACGCCGTGAACAAGGCGGACCGTCCCGGTGCCGACCGTCTCCGGCAGGAGATCGAGATCATGCTGGGGATCCGGCGGGGGAACGCCTACCGCCACGTCGGAGCGCACCATCGTCCCGAGGCCCGCGCCCGGCCGGTGCGGAGCGACGGCGACGGGCCGGGCGGGTGGGAGCCTCCGGTGCTGGCCACCGTGGCGTCGCGGGGAGAAGGGGTGGCGGAGCTGGTGTCCGCGCTCGACCGGCATCGGGCGTATCTGGAAGCGGGAGGCGGCCTCACCGAGCGCCGGCGGCGCCGCCTCCTCGACCGGACGCGGAGCCTGGTGGAGCGGCATCTGGCGGATTGGTTGTGGGAGGAGACGGCGGCCGGGGAGGTGCTGGACCGGCGGCTCGACGCGATGGTGGAGGGAGACAGAAACCCGTACGAGGTGGCGGCGGAAATCCTCGACCAGGTGAAGAGCGGAGTGATCCCATGAGCGGCGTCGACAGAAAGCCGGTCTACACGGCGGATGATCTCCGGGAGTTCGATCCCGGACGGCAGCTGGGCGCGGCGGGCAGCTTCCCGTACACCCGGGGCATTCACGAAACGATGTACCAGGGGCGCCTCTGGACCATGCGCCAGTTCGCCGGCTTCGGCTCGGCGGAGGACACGAACCGCCGCTACAAGTTTCTGCTCGAGCACGGCCAGACCGGGTTGTCGGTGGCCTTCGACTTCCCGACGCTGATGGGCTACGACTCGGATCATCCACGGTCCGAGGGCGAGGTCGGGAAGTGCGGCGTGGCGATCTCGAGCCTCGCGGACATGGAGACCCTGTTCGCCGGCATTCCCCTCGGGGAAGTCTCCACGTCGATGACCATCAACGGTCCGGCGGCGATGCTCTTCTGCTTCTACGTGGCCGCCGCGGAGCGGCAGGGCGTGCCGATCGCCTCGCTGCGCGGCACGGTGCAGAACGACATTCTGAAGGAGTACATGGCCCAGCACGCCTGGGTCTATCCCGCCGAGCCGGCCCTCAAGATCATCGTGGACATGTTCGAGTGGTGCGCCGAACACACGCCCCTCTGGAACACCATTTCCATCTCGGGCTATCACATCCGCGAAGCGGGGGCGACCGCCGCGCAGGAGCTGGCGTTCACGCTGGCGAACGGCTTTACCTACGTGGAGCGCGGGATGGCCCGGGGGCTGGACGTGGACGAGTTCGCGTCGCGGCTCTCGTTCTTCTGGGACATCCACAACGACTTCTTCGAGGAGATCGCGAAACTGCGCGCCGCCCGCCGGATCTGGGCGCGCCACCTGCGGGACCGCTACGGGGCGAAGAACCCCCGTTCCTGGATGATGCGGTTCCATTCGCAGACGGCGGGCGTGACGCTGACCGCCCAGCAGCCCCTCAACAACATCGTGCGCGTGGCCTATCAGGCGCTCGCCGCGGTCCTCGGGGGCACCCAGTCCCTCCACACCAACTCCCTGGACGAGACGCTGGCCCTGCCCACGGAGCAGGCCGTGCAGGTGGCGCTCCGGACCCAGCAGATCCTCGCTCACGAAACGGGCGTTCCCGGCGTCATCGATCCCCTGGGGGGCAGTTACTACCTCGAGTCCCTGACGGACCAGCTCGAGCGCGAAGCCGAGGCGCTCTTCGCGGAGATCCAATCCCTGGGCGGCGTGGTGCGGGGGATCGAGGCGGGATGGTTCCAGCGGCAGATCGCGCGGTCGGCCGCGGAGGCCCAGCGGGAGGTGGAGGCGGGCCGGTCCGTCATCGTCGGCGTCAACGAATACCTGGCCGCCGAGGACCACCCGGTCGAGATCCTCAAGATCTCGAGCGACGCCGAGGAGTCGCAGAAGCGCCGGTTGGCCCGGGTGCGGGCCGGGCGCGACGACGGCGCGGTGCAGGCGAGCCTCGAAGCCCTGCGCCTCGCGGCCGAAGGCGACCGGAACGTGATCGGGCCGATGCTCGACTGCGCGCGCGCCTATTGCACGCTGTTCGAGATCCGTCACGCCCTGGAGCGGGTCTGGGGTGCCTACCGCGAACCCGTGTTCTTCTAGGATGCCGGCGACGAGGAAGCGGCCCATCCGCGTGCTCGTGGCCAAGCCCGGGCTCGACGGGCACGACCGCGGCGCGAAGGTCGTGGCCGCGGCCCTGCGGGACGCCGGGATGGAAGTGATCTACACCGGCCTGCACCAGACCCCGGAGATGATCGCCCGGGCCGCGGTGCAGGAGGACGTCGACGTGGTCGGCCTGTCCATCCTGTCGGGGGCTCACCTGACGCTCTTCCCCCGCGTGAAACAGCTGCTCCAGGACGCGGGACGCGGCGACGTGCTCCTGACCGGCGGCGGCATCATCCCGCCGGAGGACGTGGGCCGCCTGGAAGCCGAGGGCGTGGGCAAGCTGTTCGGCCCCGGCACCCCCACCGCCGAGCTCATCAAGTACATCGAGGACTGGGCCGCGACGCATGCCGCCGCGTAGATGAGCCGCCTCCAGACCCTCACCGCCGAGTACCGCGAGCTCAAGTCCCGGATCGAGCAGGGCGGGGGACCCGAGAAGGTCGCCCGCCAGCACGACCAGGGAAAACTGACCGCGCGGGAGCGGGTGCACGCGCTCCTCGACCCGGGCGGCCTGTGGCTCGAGCTCGGCCTCCTCGTGGCGTACGACCAGTATGACGGGCAGGCACCCGCCGCGGGGGTGGTGACGGGGCTGGGACGCGTCGCGGGGCGCCCGGTGGTCGTGGTCGCCAACGACGCCACGGTGAAGGCGGGCTCGTGGTGGCCCGAGACCATCAGGAAGATCCTGCGGGCGCAGGAGGTCGCCATGCGCCAGCGGATCCCGATCGTCTACCTCGTGGACTCCGCCGGCGTCAACCTGCCCTACCAGGCGGGCGTCTTTCCGGGCCAGTACGGCGCGGCGCGGATCTTCTACTACAACTCCATCATGCGCCACTACCTCAAGGTGCCGCAGATCTCGGCGGTGATGGGACCCTGCATCGCCGGCGGCGCGTACCTGCCCGCGCTCTCGGACGTGATCTTCATGGTCGAGGGCACGTCCTTCATGGGCCTGGGCGGCCCCAACCTGGTCAAAGGCGCCACGGGGCAGACCGTCGACGCCGAGACGCTAGGGGGCGCGGGGACCCACACCACCGTCTCCGCCGTCGCGCACTATCGTGCGCGAAACGATCGGGAGTGCCTGGACCGCATCCGGGAATACGTGAGCCGGCTTCCCCGGGCGGTCCCCGCGCCGCCCAAGGCGGCGGCGCCCGGGCGGTCCGCCGCCGCGCTCGCGGACCTGCTTCCCGCGGACCACCGGATGAGCTACGACACGCGGGCCGTTCTCGAGGGGCTCCTCGACGGGGGCACGTTCGACGCGTTCCAGCCCGACGTCGCGCCCGAGATGCTGTGCGGACACGGGCGGATCGCGGGGCGCCCGGTGGCGGTGCTCGCGAACGCCCGGCACCTGATCAAGGGGAAGAAGGACGCGCCGCCCAAGATCGGCGGGATCATCTACACGGAGTCCGCCGAAAAAGCGGCGTATTTCATCGAGAACGCCGACCGCGAGCGCATCCCGCTCCTCTTCGTGCAGGACGTCTCCGGCTTCATGGTGGGGACGGAGGCCGAGCACTCGGGGATCATCCGCGCGGGGGCCCGGTTCGTCGAAGCGATGGCCACCGCGACGGTTCCCAAGGTGGTGCTCACGCTGAACCACGCCTCGGGCGCGGGCTACTACGCGATGGCGGGGCAGGGCTTCGATCCCGACTTCATCCTCTCGTGGCCCACGGGCCGGATGGGCGTGATGGAGGGGGAATCCGCGGTGCAGGCGGTGTTCGGGGCGGGCGCGGCGAAGGCCGAGAACGCCCCCGCGGTGGACGCGATGCGGGCCGACTACGAGCGCCAGCTGGACGCCCGCTATGCCGCGGCCCGGGGGTATGTGGACGCCATCGTGACGCCCGAAGAAACCCGGGACGTGCTGAGCTTCCTGTTGGAGGTCGCCGGCGAATTCCCGGGGCCTCATCTTGGGGTGTTCTCGCTCCCGGACTCCCGCTGATGCGGGCACGGCCGTCGCTCGCCGCCCTGGTCCTCGCCACGGCCTGCGCGGGCCGGGCCCCCTCGCCGGTCAGCGCGCCGGCGCGCGCGCCGGCCGTGGCGCCCGGGCCGTCGGGCGACACCGCCCCCGCCGTTCCCGCCGCGCCGGACGCCCTTTCCCTCCGGCCCGTCCTCTCGCCGGCGGCGGCCTTCCTGGCGGGGATGCTGTCCTTGCGCAGTGCGCAGGTGGATCGCTTCGCGGTGGCGCACCCGACCTACGACGGGCGGGGGGTCGTCATCGGCATCCTCGATACCGGGGTGGACCCGGCGGTTCCCGGCCTCATCACCACCACCACCGGGGCACCCAAGATCATCGAGATCCGGGACTTCTCCGGGGAGGGACACGTTTCCCTGACACCGGTGACGCCCGGCGTCGACGGCACCGTGATGGTGGACGGCCGGGCGCTCCGGGGCGCGGGGCGCATCGCGCGGATGGCCGTCGGAGGCCCCTGGTACGCCGGCGTGTTGCGGGAAATCGTCTTCGGCCGGGCGCCGGGGGCGGACCTGAACGGCGACGGCAACAACACCGACGTCTTTCCGCTCGTGGTGATCCGGGCGACCGACGGGTGGGTGGTGTTCATCGATACCAACCTGAACGGCAGCTTCGAAGATGAAACGCCTCTGCACGACTATCGCGAAGGGCGGCAGACCCTCGCGCTCGGCACCAGGCCGGTGACCCTGGCGGCGAACTTCGCGGAGCGCGGGGGCGTGCCCAGTCTCGACCTGGTGGGGGACACCGGCGCGCACGGCACGCACGTCGCGGGCATCGCCGCCGGGCACGATTTGTACGGCGTGGCCGGCTTCGACGGCGTGGCGCCGGGGGCCCAGATCCTCGCGCTCAAGATCGCCAACAACGCCCGGGGGGGCATTTCGGTGAACGGGAGCATGGTCCGGGCCATGCAGTACGCCGCGCAGTTCGCGGCGACCCGCGGGCTGCCCCTCGTGCTCTCGATGAGCTTCGGCGTGGGGGACGAACACGCCGGACCGGTGGTGATCGATTCGGTGGTGGACGCCTTCCTGCGGACGCATCCCGACGTCGTCTTCGCCGTCAGCGCGGGCAACGACGGCCCCGGCCTCTCCACCCTGGGCTATCCCGGGTCCGCGGACCTGGTGCTGTCGGTGGGCTCGGTCCTGCCGGGGTCGCTGGCCCGCCCCGCGGTCCCGGGAGAGGCGATCGTCCCGGACGTCATGGGAGACTGGAGCTCCCGCGGCGGTGCGGTCGGGAAGCCCGACCTCGTGACACCGGGGGCGGCGTACTCGACCGTGCCCCGGTGGGACACGGGACACGAAATCAAGCTCGGCACCAGCATGTCGGCACCGTACGCCGCGGGGCTCGTGGCGCGGCTCCTGTCGGCGATGATCCAGGAGCAGCGGCACGTGACGGCCGCCGACCTGATCGCGGCGCTCCGAGCCACGGCGCAGCCCCTCCCCGGGTGGACCCCCCTGGACGACGGAGCGGGCGCGCCGCAGCTCGAGGCGGCCTACCGCTGGCTGGTGGCCGGGCACCAGGGCGCGCGCTTCGCGGTACGGGCGGAGCCGGGATGGTCCGGCGACTTTCGACGCGACGGGCTGGCGGGCCCCGGCGACTCCGTGGCGCACATCCGCCTGGAGCACGTGGACGGCTTCCGGCCCGCCCGCGTCACCCTTCGGGACGACGCCGCGTGGATGGCCGTTCCATCCTCCGTCACGGCGGACCCCCTCGGACTGGACCTGGACCTGGCGATGGACCCGCGCCGGCTCACGGCACCCGGCGTCTACGTCGGCACCGTCACCGCCGGCCTCCCCGACGACACGCTCGCGGGGCCGCTCTTCACCCTGACCAACACGGTGGTGGTCCCGTACGATCTCGGCCGCGCTCCCCTGGCGGATTCGCACCGGAAGATCGGGCCGGCTCAGGTCCGCCGGTACTTCCTGCGGGTTCCCACCGCGGGGGCGACCCTGTCCATCGCGGTCCGGGGCTCGGGGCCGACCGACGCCGCGTCGGTGCACCTGTACGAGCCTCCGGGGCGCCCCTTCCGCGACGGCGGGGACGCGGAGACCGGGCCCGCCGGATCGCCCTGGGCGGCGTTCCGGGTCCGGGGAGAAGATCTGGTCCCCGGCGTCTACGAGCTCGACGTGACCGCGCCCCCACTCTCGGGCACCACCGTGGACGTGCACGCCGAGCTGTCGCCGGCGGCGCTGGAGCCGACGGCCACCGGCGTGGAGATCTCGAACACCACGGGCGCGACCATCGACGGCACGCTGTCGCTCCGCCTGATCGGCGCGGAACGGGACATCCCGGTGACGGGACGCGGCGCGCCGCCCGAGTCCATCGCCGTGGTCGTGCCGGCCTGGGCGTCCCGCGCGGAGGTGGACGTGGAAATGCCGCGGGCGCAATGGGGCCGGTTCACCGATTTCGGGGTGACGGTGTTCGACACGGCGGGGCAGATCCTGAGCGACGGGCCGCTCAACTACGCCGTGGGGCGCCAGGCGTTCGAGGTGCCGGCCACCGCCGCCGGTGGCCCGGCGGTGATCGAGCTCTTCCCGGCCCTCGCGCTGCCCGATCATCCGGGGCCCTGGCAGGCCACCGTGCGCGTCCGGTTTCTCCTCGACAGCGCCGGCGCCGCGGGGCCCGCCCGTTCCGTCGCGGTGGTGGCGGGCGGCCGCTCGGCGGTGGACGCGGGGGCGGTCACCCCCCCGGCCGTTCCGGCGGGCTTCCACCCGCTCCTGGACGCCCGGGTGACCGTTCCCGGGTCCGCGGACGCGGAGCGGCGCGTCGTGCTGGAGTCGCGATGAGGCAACGCGCGGTGCGGGTCGCGGGAGCCCAGGGGTTCTGGGGGGACTGGCTCGAGGCGCCGTGGCGGCAGCTGGTGGGCGGCCCGGTCGACTATCTGATGCTGGACTACCTCGCGGAAGTCACGATGTCCATCATGCAGAAGCAGAAGTCGCGCGACCCGTCCCTCGGATACGCGAAGGACTTCGTGCCGCTGATGGAGCGGCTCCTGCCCGAGCTGGTGGCACGCCGCGTGAAGGTCACGACCAACGCCGGGGGCGTGAACCCGCGAGCGTGCGCCGAAGCCGTGGCCGCCGCGGCCCGGAAGCAGGGACTGGCGGGCCGCCTCACGATCGGCGTCGTGACCGGCGACGACCTGCTGGGACGCCTGGACGAGCTGCTGGTCCGGGGGCACCGGCTCGCCAACCTGGACACGGGGCGTCCCCTGTCGGACGTCCGGGCCCGGGTCCAGTCCGCGAACGCCTATCTCGGCGCCGCGCCGGTGGTGGAAGCCCTGGCCCGCGGCGCGGACGTCGTGATCACGGGGCGCGTCACGGACACCGGGCTGACGCTCGGCCCCCTGATGCACGAGTTCGGCTGGCGCGCGGACGACTGGGACCGTCTGGCGGCGGGGACCGTGGCGGGGCACACCATCGAGTGCGGCGCGCAGGCGAGCGGTGGAAACGACCTCGCCGACTGGGGACGGGTTCCCGACCTCGCGAACGTCGGATATCCGATCGTGGAGGCGCACGCCGACGGGACTTTCGCCATCGTGAAGCATCCGGGGTCCGGAGGCCGGATCAGCGTGGCCGGCGTGACGGAACAGCTCGTGTACGAAATGGGCGATCCCCGCGCGTATATCACTCCCGATTGCGTCGCGGACTTCACCACCATCCGCCTGCGCCAGCGCGGGCGCGACCGGGTGGAGTTCGCCGGCATCCGGGGCGGCCCCGCGACCGATAAGTTCAAGGTGTCCTGCGCGTACTTCTACGGGTACAAGGCGGTCGGGACGCTCGTGTACGCCTGGCCGGACGCATACCGGAAGGCGCGCGCCGCCGACCGGATCCTGCGGGAGCGGCTCCGGGATCTGGGGCTCGAGTTCGAGACCATCCTCACGGAGTTCGTGGGCGTGGACGCCACCCACGGTCCGCTGGCGGGGCCTCCGAGCCCGGATCTGGCGGAGGTGCAGTTGCGGGTGGGCGTACGGGCGGCGGCGCGGGAGCCCGTGGAGCGGTTCACGCGGGAGATCGCCCCGCTGATCCTGAACGGCCCGCCGTCCGTGACCGGATTCGCCGGCGGCCGGCCCAAACCCGAGGAGATCGTGGCGTACTGGCCCGCGCTCCTCGACAAGCACGAGGTGACGCCGTGCGTCGATCTGGTGCGCGTCTGAAACCCCGGCGGACGGTCCTGGTCCCCCTGGTCGAGATCGCCCACGCCCGCTCCGGGGACAAGGGAGATACGGCCAACGTCGGGCTCATCGCCCGGCGCCCGGGGGACTACCCGGCGCTGGTGCGCGAGGTGACGGCGGCCCGGGTCCGCCGGCACTTCCGGGGCGTGATCACCGGTGCGGTGGAGCGCTACGAGCTGCCCAACCTGAAGGCCCTGAACTTCCTGCTCCACGGCGCCCTCGACGGCGGGGGAACCATTTCCCTGAAGACCGACGCGCAGGGGAAGGTGTTTTCCACCGCGCTGCTGCGGATGCGGATCCGGGTGCCCCGATGACCGACCGCCTGCTGGCGTCCTGCGCGGAGGGCATTCTCACGGGCACCTTGAACCGCCCGGAAAAGCGCAACGCCATCGACACGCCGATGATCGACGCGATCGGGGGGTTGCTCGAGCGGGCGGACCTGGACGCGGAGGTGCGGCTCGTGGTGCTGCGCGGGGCGGGGAAGGACTTCTGCGCCGGAATGGACCTGAACGAGCTGCTGGCGTCGGCCGATCAGACCGCCGAGCAGAACCGGGCGGCCGCGCTGCACCTGGGCGACCTGTTCCTCCGGTTGCGGGGCCTGCCGAAGCCCGTCGTGGCCGTGGTACAGGGGCGGGCGCTCGGCGGAGGGTGCGGCCTCGCGACGGCGTGCGATCTGGTGCTCGCCGCGGAATCCGCGCAGTTTGGGTATCCGGAGGTGCAACGGGGGTTCGTGCCGGCACTGGTCATGAACATGCTCAAGCGGGCCGTGGGGGAGAAGATTGCGTTCGACCTGGCGGCGACCGGGCGGTTGCTGTCGGCGGCGGAAGCCGTCGCGACGGGCCTGGCGTCCCGGGTGTACGAGGACTCCGACTTCGAGGAGCAGGTGGGGGACGTGCTCCGCACGCTCGCCGATTCCAGCGCCACCGCCCTGGCCTTCACCAAGCGCCAGTTCTATCAGCTCGACGGGCTGACCTTCGCGGACGGGATCCGTCTCTCGGCGGACGTCAACGCCGCCAGCCGGGCCACGCCGGATTTCCGCGCCGCGATCGCGCGCTTCCTCAAGAAATGACCGGACGCGAGCAGCGTTTCACCCGCCCCGACGTCGCGGCCGACCTGGTCAAGGACATCATCAAGCAGAAGGTCGATGACGTCAAACAGGCCCGGGCGGCGGCGGCGGCCGCGAAGAAGCGGAAGACCCGCCTGCCCCTCCTGCTCGGGCTGCTGCCGGTGCTGATCGGACTGACGGCCTGGAACGTCCTGCGGAGCGAACGCCGGCCGGTCGTGATCTCGCCCGAGGACCGGGTCGCGTCCCTCAAGTTCAAGATTTACCTTGCGGCCGAGGCCATCGAGGCCTATCGGGCGAATCACGGAGCCATTCCCGCGAACTTGAAGCAGGTCGGCGCGGACATGCCGGGTCTCACCTTCGTGCCGGCCGACACCACCTGGAGCATCGTGGGCCGGGTGGACAGCGTGTCGATCACCTACCGGCACGGCCAGCCCCTGGGGCCGTACTCGAGCGCGTACCAGCCGATGCAGCGGAGAAAGAAATGAACGGGCGGAGCGGCTTCACCTTCATCGAGCTGCTGGTCACCCTCATCATCATCGGTATCCTGGCCGACATCGCCATCCCGATGATGCAGACGATGAAAACCCGGGCCGACGCGGCCCGGGTGCTCTCCGATTTCGACGTGATCCGGCAGGCGGCCTACGATGCCTACGCCTCCCACGACTCGTTCCCGCCCACGGGGAACTGGGCGCAGGTGCCGCCGGACCTCGTGCAGTCCCTCCCGGCGGGGTTCCACTTTCAGTACCGGGACGTCAACTATCGCTGGCAGCTTCTCGGCACCGCCCAGGGCAACCCGCTCGCGCCCGGGCAGCCGCTCCTGGGGCTCGAGCTGCAGAGCGAGAACCTCGACCTGATGAGCGCCATCCTCTCGGGCTACCACGGCTCGCTGGCCTTCGGTGGACCCGACGACTTCACCCTCGTCATCGAGTGACGGCCCGCCGCCCCCCGCGGGATCGGGACGGGGGCGGGGACGGGTCGTCCAGGCGAAAGGGATCGTGGGGGCGGCGGGCCTCCTCCTCGGTCTCTTCGGGATGAGCCTGCACCGGGATCCGCTCGTCTGGGCGGCCGTGGGCTGCCTCGTGGTGGCGTTCTTCCTCCGCTTCGCGGACCGCCGGTGATCCGGGACCCGGGATCGATCCTGCTCGTGTCGTGCTACGAGCTGGGGCACCAACCCCTCGCCATCGCGCTCGCCGCCGCGGCGCTCGATCGTGCCGGGTTCCGTCCCGCGCTGATCGACCTGGCGCAGACGCCGCTGGCCCCGGACGCGGTCCGCCGCGCCGAGGTGATCGCGATCTCCGTGCCGATGCATACCGCCCTGCGGTTGGGCGTCGCAGCCGCGCGGCACGCGCGGGAGATCAATCCGGCGGCGGAGATCGGGTTCTTCGGCCTCTACGCGTGGCTCAACCGCGACTTCCTCCGGGACGGACGCTCGGACTGGGTCCTGGCGGGCGAGTGCGAAGAGGCGCTCGTGGAGCGGGTGCGGGGCCGGGAGCGCGGGGACCCCCCGGCGGTGCCGGAGGCCCCCGTGCTCCGCCGGCTCGACCTGCCCGTGCCGCGTCGCGAGGGCCTCCCGGCGCTCTCCAAGTACGTGATGCTCGAGCGGGGAGGCGTCCGCGTGCCCGCGGGCTACGTGGAGGCGAGCCGCGGCTGCCTGCACCGGTGCCGCCACTGCCCCATCCCCCCCGTGTACCAGGGGCGGTTCTTCGCAGTCCCGGTCGAAACGGTGTTGGCGGATGTCCGGGCGCAGGTGGCGGCGGGGGCCCGGCACATCACCTTCGGCGACCCCGATTTTCTCAACGGGCCCGGTCACGCCCGGCGGATCGCCCAGGCGCTGCACCGCGAATTCCCGGAGGTGACCTTCGATTTCACGGCGAAGGTGGAGCACCTCCTGCGGCATCGCGAGCTGCTGCCCGAGCTCGCCGCCGCGAACGCGCTCTTCGTGGTTTCGGCCGTCGAGTCCCTGAGCGACGTGGTGCTGGGCCACCTGGAGAAAGGCCATACCCGGGCCGACGTGGTCGAGGTCCTGGAGGTCACCCGCGGCGCCGGGCTCGCTCTGCGGCCGACCTTCGTGGCCTTCACGCCCTGGACCACGCTGGACGACTACGTCGAGCTGGTGGAGTTCGTCGCCGAGCGGGGGCTGACGCGCCACGTCGATCCGATCCAGCTCGCGATCCGGCTGCTGGTGCCGCCCGGATCGGGCCTGCTCGACCGGCCGGCGATCCGGGCCCACCTGGGGCCGCTGGATCGTGCGCGGCTCGGGTACTCCTGGAGGCATCCCGACCCGCGCCTGGACGCCCTCTGCGTCACCGTGACGGGGCTGGTCGAGCGGGGCGCCCGGGATGGGGAGGCGCCGGAGGCGGTGGTCGAGGCCATCCGCGCCGCCGCGCTGGGCTGCCGGGAGGGGCGCCCGGTCCGCGCCCGCCCCGCGGGTCCGGCGCCGGCCGACGTTCCCCGCCTCACCGAGTCGTGGTTCTGCTGTGCCGAGCCGGCACCGGAGCAGCTGGTGACGCTCGGGTAACGGGCGGCATAGCGAGGCCGGTCCGCCCGCGTCATTTTCCCCACCCATGGATCCGTTCACCTTCACGCTCGCGCTCGGTGCCGTCGGTCTGCTGGTGATGGGCGTGTCCGGACTGGGCCATCGCCTTCACCCCGGCAGCCACTCCGTCGGGCACGGGCACCACGGGCACGGCCACGCCGCGGCGAAGACGGGTGGCAGGGGCCCGGCCGCCCCGCACGCGCACGGGATGCAGGTCGGGGTGGCGCGCGTGTCCCGCGCGTTTCTCACGCTGGTCTCCCCCCGCGTGGCCTTCAGCCTGCTCCTGGGGTTCGGCGCGACGGGGTTCCTGCTTCACGGCGTGCTCGGCGGGCCGCTGCTGGCGGCGGTCGCCGTGGCCGGGGCCGCCTGCTTCGAGGGGCTCCTGGTCCGGCCGTTCTTCAACCTCCTGTCCCGCTTCGCGTCCGAGCCGGCCCTCACGCTCGAGTCCACGGTGGGCGACGAGGTGCAGGTCGTGTCGGGGTTCGACGCGGAAGGCCACGGGCTGGTTGCGGTTGAGCTGGACGGCCAGATCGTCCAGCTGCTGGGCACCCTGGCTTCCGAGGACCGGACGGGACCGCGGGTGCGGGCCGGGGAAAAGCTGTATGTGCAGGATGTCGACAGCGGCCGCCATCGGATGGTCGTGGGTCGCCGTCAGGTCTGAGGCTCACCTCGGGGGATCTATGCAGAACTGGATGGTAATCGGCGGGGTGGTGGTGGGGGTGCTGGTGGTCATTCCGCTCATCGTGTCCACGTTTCTGCGGGACGTGGCGGCCGGGGATATCCGGCTCGTGAGCTGGATCCACGGCGCCACGGTCACGTATCGGGGGCCCGGGAAGTCGAAGGAGATCCCGCTGCTCACCACCGGGACGACGCTGTCGTCCAAGGTCATCAACGTCGATCTCGACATCACCGACCAGACGGCCGACCTGGATCAGGGCGGGACCCCGCGGCCCATCAAGGTGCGGGTGCTGGCCAGCGCCATCGTGTCGGTGGGAGACACGGACGTGCTGATCAAGACCGCGGCCAACCGGTTTTTCTCGAAGTCGGACGGGGACCAGCTCAGTACGCTCACCGACCTGCTATCCAGCTCGGGGCGGCGCGCCATCAATCTCCTCACCCACGATCAGCTGTTCTCCGCCAAGACCGCCGGCCGTCCGGAGGGGGCCGCTCCGGTACCGGTACCGATCCAGACCGGCACGGATCTGATGGCGGCGGCGGCTTCCGAGGACGAGGATGACCCGCTGGCGGTCATCATCCGGAAGGCGTGCTCCCGCGAGCTGACGGACCTCGGCCTGATCTTCAATTCGCTCAACATCAAGGTCGTGCAATCCGAGGTGGCGGACGCGCGGCGCCGGCAGTCGGCGGCGGAAGCGCAGGCGAACGCGGACATCGTGTCGGCTCAGCAGGGGCGCCGCGCCAAGGAAGCCCAGCTCGACGCCGAACGGGCGATCTCGGACAAGCAACGGGAGCTGGAGCAGACCAAGGCCTCGAACGCCGCCCTGATCGCTCAGGCGACCGCGAAGATGCAGGAGGCCCTGGGAGTGCAACGGGAGGCCGAACTGGACGCGACCCAGATCGCGCAGGCCAAGGCCGATGCCGAGAAGGTGCGGTTGGGGGCCGGCGCCGCCGCGGATGCCGAGGCGATCCGGATCACCAGGATCGCGGACGCGCAGGCCGAGAGCATCAAGAAGGTGAACGAGGCGATCAAGGCGGGCGGCGAGAGCTACTTCCGGTATCGGCAGATCGAGATGCTCCCGCAGATCGCGCCCACCATCGCGGACGCGCTCGCGCAGGCCAAGCTGGTGACCATCGCGGGCGGGGAAGCGGGTGGCGCGGCCGGCGCCGCGACGGCGAACATCACCGGGGTGATCCAGACCGTGCTGGCGGCCCAGCTCGTGTCCAAGGGGCTGCTGGCCGATCCCGACCCCGGAACCCCGAAGCAGTAACCCGGGTTATATTTCGGCATGAACCTGCACGTACCGATGTACGACCCCACGCTCGTACAGCCCATGCGGGAGGAGCTCACCCGCCTCGGCTTCGAGGAATTGCGCACTCCGGACCGCGTGGACGAGGCGATGGCCCGGACCGACGGCACCGCCCTCGTGGTGGTGAACTCGGTGTGCGGCTGCGCGTCCGGGCGGGCGCGGCCGGCCACCGCGATGGCCATCCGCAACGCCAAGCGGCCGGCCCGGCTCCTGACCGTGTTCGCGGGCCAGGACGCGGACGCTACCGCGCGGGCGCGGTCGTACTTCGCTCCCTATCCTCCTTCGTCGCCGCAGATCGCCTTGTTCAAGGACGGCAAGCTCGTCTTCATGCTCGAGCGGCGGAACATCGAGAACCGGACCCCCACCGAAATCGCGGCCGATCTGAGCGGGGCCTTCGACCGCTTCTGCGCCTGATGGACGACGGCGCGAAGAAGCTGATCGTCGTCGGGGACCGTGTGCTCGTCACCCCGCAGGAGGGGGAAGAGCGGACCAACGTCGGGCTCTATCTCCCCGCCACGGCACTCGAGGGACGGCAGGTGCAGGGCGGACGGATCGTGGCCACGGGGCCCGGCTCACCGATGGCGGAGCCCGCGTCCATGGACGACGAGCCGTGGAAGATCCGATCCTCCGACGTGAAGTACCTGCCGATGCAGGCACGGGTGAACGACTACGCGCTCTTCTTCCGGAAGGCGGCGGTGGAGATCACGTTCGAGGGCAAGACCTATCTCGTCGTCCCTCAGGCCGCGATTCTCGTGCTGGTCCGCGACGGCGTCCCCCTCGACGATCTCGCGTAAGTCCGGCCCGCTCGGCGGAAATCGGACCCCGCTCCGACGGCGCGGGGTCCGTTGTTTTGGGGGATGCCCCCGTTTCCCGGAGGCCTGCCGCGCGCCCGCGCCCTCCTCGCCGCCCACTTCGGCCACGGCGGTTTCCGACCGCACCAGGTCCGGGTCCTGGGCCCGCTCCTGGCCGGCCGGGACGTGCTCGCGGTGCTGCCCACCGGGGCGGGAAAGTCCCTCTGCTTCCAGGTCCCCGCGCTGATGGCCGGGGGCCTCGCCCTGGTGGTGTCGCCCCTCATCTCGCTGATGCAGGATCAGGTCGAGGCACTTCGGCGCCGCGGCATCGCCGCGGCGTATCTCAACTCCGCCCAGTCCGCTGAACGGAGGCGCGCCGTCCACGACGCGGTGCGCCGGGGGCTGTTGCGGCTCCTCTACTGCGCTCCGGAGCGCCTGCCCGGCCTCGTCCGCCGGCTGTCGGCCTGGTCGATCCGGCCGGCGCTGCTTGCGGTGGACGAGGCGCACTGCATCACGGAGTGGGGGCACGAGTTCCGGCCGGCCTACCGGCTCCTGGGGAAGCACCGCTACCTCCTGGGACGGCCGCCCACCGTGGCGCTGACCGGGAGCGCCACCACCGCGGCACAAGCCGAGATCGCCCGCGTGTTGAGGCTCGACGACCCGGTGGTGGTGGTGGGCTCCTTCGACCGGCCGAACCTCCGCTTCACGACGCGGGTGGTCGCCGACGACCGGACCCGGTTCGCCGTCGTCGCGGACCGGGTGCGGGCCGACCGGGGCGCGACGATCATCTACACGCCGACCCGGCGTCTGGCCGAGCTCATCACCGGAGCGCTCCGCCTCCGGAGCCTCCGGGCGGCACCGTATCACGCCGGCCTGGCGGCGGGGATCCGCCGCGCCACCCTCCGGGCATTTCTCGAAGACCGCCTCGGCGCGGTCGTCGCGACCACGGCGTTCGGGATGGGCATCGACAAGCCGGATGTCCGGTCCGTGCTCCACTGGGGGCCGGCGCACCGGCTGGATGGGTACTACCAGGAGGCGGGGCGGGCGGGACGGGACGGGGGGCCGGCGGAGTGTCTGGTGCTCTGGCGGGACGGGGATCTGCGCTGGCCGGGTATCGCTCCAGAGATGAAGGTCTACCTCCAACGCCGAGCGTGTCGCCGTCGGATGCTGCTGCAGTACTTCGGGGAGTCGCTGGACCACTGCAGCGGCTGCGACGTGTGCGGGGTGTGACTCGCCGCAGTCCATGCCGCAACGGGTCTACTCCGTCGGGGCCACCCGGTAGATCCGTCCCGAGGCCATCACGACGTAGACCTCGCCGTTCGCGTCTTCCCCGAACGAGACCACGTTGTCGTTCACGAGGGGCGTGGCGAGCGGTGTGAAGGCTTCGACCGGCGAGCCGTTCACCAGCCGGAAGCCCCGCACCCACCCGGAGCAGTAGTCCCCGTAGAGGTATACGCCGTCGAGCTCGGGGTAGGCCGTCCCGCGGTACACGTACCCGCCGGTGACCGCGCAGGCCGGGTCGTGGCCGTACTCGAGCACCGGCGTGACGAGCCCCGGGGTCGGGCACCCCACCGCCGGCTGATAGCAGTCGTCCCCTTCCATGAACGGCCACCCGAAGTTGTTCCCCGCGGGGGCACCGGCGGGGAGATAGTCGATCTCCTCCCAGACGTGCTGGCCGACGTCGCCGATCCAGACGTCCCCGGTCTTCCGGTCGAAGCTCCAGCGCCAGGGGTTCCGCAGGCCCAGCTGCCAGATTTCGGGACGCCACCCCGGCCGCCCGACGTACGGATTGTCCGGCGGAATGGCGTAGGGATCGCCCGCGTCCACGTCGAGACGCAGGAACTTCCCGAGCAGGGACGTGCTGTCCTGCGCCAGGCTCGACTCGGCCGTGTCCACGTCGGCGTCGCCGTCCCCCAGGGCCAGATAGAGCATCCCGTCGGGACCGAACGCGACCACCCCGCCGTACAGCACGGCGTCGGATGCCTCGGGCACGTTCAGGATGGTGTGCTCGGTGGCGGGGTCCGCGTGGTCGAACGACGCGTCGGCGAGGAAGCGGCTGAGCCGGGCCGAGCCGTCGTTGGCGACGTAGTAGACGTACAGCTCGCGGTTGGTGGCGTACTGAGGGTGGAAGGCGACGCTGTACACCCCGAACTCCGACGCACCGCCGGTCGAGGCGGTCAGGTTCAGGAAGGCGGAGTCCTGCCGCACCCCGTGCTTCCGGACCAGAATGCGGCCGGCGCGCTCCACCACCAGGAGGCGGGAGGTATCGCCGGGCGGGGCGGTCACGAAGAGCGAGAAGTCGTATCCGGAGTCAACGGGGGCGAGGTACGGCCCGTGGTCGGCCGGCGTCACCGGCGCGGCGGCGTCGTGGCACGCCGCGAGGGTGGCGGCGAGGACGAGGGAGCAGAGGAAGGGGGTGCGTCCGGTCACGCTGCGAAAGTTAGCGTGCCCCGCCTATATTGCGGGCATGCACGACGATCTCTATTTCAGCGAGCAACATCTGCAGGTGCGCGAGATGGTCCGGGACTTCGCGCGGAGCGTGGTGCGTCCCTCGGCGCGCGCCTATGATCTCGACTCCCGGTTCCCCTGGGACAACGTCAAACAGATGGCGGACCTCGGCCTGTTCGGCATCCCCTGGCCGGAGGACCTGGGCGGGTCGGGGATGGATTACCTGTCCTACATGATCGTCATTCACGAGCTCGCCAAGGTGGACGCGAGCCACGCCATCACCGTCTCCGCGCACACCACCCTCGGCACCTCGCCCATCGTGGACTTCGGCACCCCGGAGCAGCGCCGGACGTACGTGCCGCTCCTGGCCGCGGGGAAGGTGCTGGGCGGGTTCGGCCTCACCGAGCCCGGTGCGGGATCGGACGCCGGCGGCACGAAGACGACGGCGGTGGACCGGGGCGATCACTACGTGCTGAACGGGTCGAAGATCTTCATCACGCACGCCGGGGTGGGGGAGATCTTCGTCGCGACGGCGCGCACGGACCCGGCCGCCAAGAAGACCCACGGCATCACCGCGTTCATCGTCACCAAGGACACGACCGACCTGGCGGACACGGCCCGGGTCGGGATGGGGCACGAGGCGGGGCTGGCCAAGACCCCGGGCGTGATGGCCGGGAAGAAGGAGGACAAGCTGGGGTGGCGCGCCTCCGACACCCGCGAGCTCGTCTTTCAGGACGCCATCGTGCCGAAGGAGAACGTCCTGGGCCCCGTGAACAACGGATTCCGCCAGTTCCTGCACACGCTGGACGGCGGGCGCATCGGCATCGCGGCCCTCTCCCTCGGGATCGCCGAGGGCGCGCTCGAGGAGTGTCTGGCCTATACCGCCACCCGGAAACAGTTCGGGCGCGCGGTCGCCTCCTTCCAGGGCGTCCACTTCGCGCTGGCCGACATCGCCACCGAGATCGAGTGCGCCAAGCACCTGGTGTTTCACGCCGCGTGGCTCAAGCAGCACGGTCATCCGTTCAAGCGCGAGGCGGCGATGGCGAAGCTGTATGCCTCGGAGCTCGCGATGCGCGCCACCACCAAGGCGGTGCAGCTGCACGGCGGGTACGGGTACACCACCGAATACCCGGTGGAGCGGATGATGCGGGACGCCAAGATCTGCGAGATCGGTGAAGGGACGAGCGAGATTCAGCGGATCGTGATCGCGAGGCAGATGCTGGGAGACCTGATCGACTGACGTCAGAGCTCCGGCGGCCGGTACGGCCCCGGCTCGGTCGTCTGGTCTTCGGGGTGTGAGATTTCCTTGTGCAGGTGCTCCAGGAGCTCCAGCTGCCGCTGCTGCAGGTGCCAGAGCTCGTGCCATTGCTTGAAGCGCAGCGCGTCCAGCTTGTCGTGCAGGTCCCGGATCTCGATCTCCGCCATCAGATTGATCTCGTAGTCCTGCTTCGCCTGCAGCCGGTCCTTCTCGGCCTGACGGTTCTGGCTCATCATGATCACGGGCGCTTGCAGTGCCGCCAGTGTGGAGAGCACCAGGTTGAGCAAAATGTAGGGATAGGGGTCGAACGGCTTCCGCAGGAGCACGAACGAATTGATGGTCATCCAGATGACGAGGATGGCGCCGAAGATCATGATGAAGGTCCAGCTCCCGCCGAACTGGGCCACCTTGTCCGCCACCCGCTCGCCCACCGTCATCTGCGCTTCGAATTCCTGGTTCACCAGCCGGCTCACGCGCCCGCGGCCCACCAGCCGGGTGACGAGTGACTTCTCCAGATCCGAGATCTTGGCGAACTCGTCTTCCAGGTAGCCGAGAAATTTCTTGGCCCGGTACTGCTCCCGGCAGTTCTGGCAGATGCCGCGCTTGCCCTCCCATTCCGGCCGGTCGCGCTTGATGAGGCCGACGATCTGGGGTTCGAGCTTCTGCGCGGCCAGGAGCGACCGCGCCTCCACCGACGTGCCGCACAGGGAGCAGGGGACCTTGGCCATGGGGGAAGAAAGCTACGCCAGTCCCAGCACCCGGACCAGAAAGGCCCACCGGTCGGCCTGCTCCTCGATGAGCTTGGCCGTGGGCTTTCCGGCCCCGTGCCCGGCCTTGGTCTCCACCCGGAGCAGGACCGGCGCGGGGCCCGCCTGGGCCGCCTGCAGCGCCGCCGCGAACTTGAAGGAGTGCCCCGGTACCACCCGGTCGTCGTGATCGGCGGTGGTGATCAGGGTCGCCGGGTATCGGGTCCCCGGGCGGAGGTTGTGGAGCGGTGAGTAGGCGAGGAGGGTGGGGAACTGCGCCGGGTCGTCCGCCGACCCGTATTCCGGAACCCAGGCCCAGCCGATGGTGAACTTGTGGAAGCGCAGCATGTCCATCACGCCGACGGCGGGCAGGGCGGCGCCGAACAGGTCGGGCCGCTGGGTCAGCGCGGCGCCCACGAGGAGCCCGCCGTTCGACCCGCCGCCGATGGCGAGCCGCGCGGGCTTCGTGACCCGGTTCGCGACGAGCCACTCGGCGGTGGCGATGAAGTCGTCGAAGACGTTCTGCTTCCGCTCGAGCATCCCGGCCTCGTGCCAGGCCTCCCCGTACTCGCCGCCGCCGCGCAGGACCGGCATCGCGAACACCCCGCCCAGCTCGAGCCAGGCGATGATCCCCGGCGAGAACGCCGGAGTCAGGTTCACGTTGAATCCGCCGTACCCGTACAGATAGACCGGCGCGTCGCCGTCCGCCGGGAGATCCCGGCGCGCGGTGAGGAACACCGGGAGGCGGGTGCCGTCGTTCGAGCGCACGAATACCTGACGCGTCTCGTACCGGGCGGCGTCGAAGGGCACGGCGGGCGAACGCCAGGTCGCCGTGATGCCGGTCCCGACGTCGTGCGACAGGATCGCCGTCGGCGTGAGGAACGAGGTGAAGGCGAAGAACAGCACGGCGGCTCGCCGCTCCCCGGCGAGCTCGGCCACGGATCCGAGTGCCGGAAGTTCGATCGGCGCCATCTCCTCTCCGGTCAGCCGGAAGCGGCGCATACGGGCGCGCGCGTGATGCAGGTAGCTCGTGACCAGCACGTCGCCCGCGAGATGAGCGGCCTCCAACGTGTCCGCCTGCTCGGGCACGACGGGCGCGAGGGTGCGGTCCGGAACGGCCACGTCCACCGACACCACGCGCCGCCGCGGCGCGTCCCGATCCGTCACGAGGTAGAAACGGGTCCCGTCATTCCCCAGAAAAGCGTAGGACGCGTCGAACGCGTCGAAGAGCGGCACCACCGGGCCGGTCAGATCCGGAGCCGCCGGGTCCCCCAGGTCCAGGTACTGGAGGCGGTTCCGGCGGTCGGTGCCGAGCCAGACGGAGAGCACCAGATACCTCCCATCCTCGCTCACCTCGGCGGCCACCCCCCAGTCCGGCTGGTCCGGGCGCTCCCACATCAGGACGTCCGCGTCCTGCGGCGTCCCGACCCGGTGATAGTAGAGCTTGTGATTCTTGTTGAGCTGAAGGAGCGGATCTCCGCCGTCCGGAAGGGGATAGCGGCTGTAGAAGAACCCCTTTCCATCGTGGGTCCAGGCCAGCGAGGAGAATTTCACCCAGCGGAGCCGGTCGGGAAGATCAGTCCCCGACGCCACGTCGCGGACCCGAATCTCGTTCCAGTCCGATCCGCTTTCGGAAACCGAGTAGGCCAGCAGGAGGCCGTCCTCGCTGACCGCGGTCACCCCGAGGGCGGTGGTGCCGTCGGAAGACAGGATGTTGGGGTCGAGAAGCACGGAGGGAGGGCCGTCCAGGGCGGGGGCCCGGTAAAGCACGGACTGGTTCTGGAGGCCGTCGTTGCGGAAATAGAACCAGTGTCCGGCCTTCTGTGAGGGCACGCCATGGCGCTCGTAGCTCCAGAGCTCCGTGAGGCGGTGATGGAGGGTCTCGCGGGCCGGGATGGCTTCGAGGAAGGCGAACGTCAGGGCGTTCTGCGCCGCGATCCAGGCCCGCGTTTCCGCGCCGTCGACGTCCTCCAGCCACCGGTATGGATCGGGGACCATCGTCCCGTGATAGTCGTCTGTCTGTGGCGACTTCCGGGTAGGCGGGTATGCGAGAGGCGGGGTTGCCGGCCCGGGAGGGAAGGTCTGATCGCCGCGCATTTCGGCAGGGAAACTAGTCGGATTGACCTAACTTACAAGGCCGCTTAGATTTACAGCGTGCTTGGGACTCTGGCTCCGTTCGCGTCGTTGACGCGTGTCCTGTCGCCCGCCGCGGGCGTCCGGGTCCATTCGCTTTCACGCCATTCCGGTCTTTCAGGCTCTGCCTCATCCAGTGACTGCTGGAACCACCTAGGGACCCCCTCGGGCTCTTGGCCGGTCGGGGGCGCAAAGGATTCCTGCTTTGAAGCGAGAAATTCTGATCAGCGGAAGCCCGCGGGAAACCCGCGTGGCCATTCTCGAGGACGACCGCCTTGTTGAACTGCTGGTGGACCGTCCCGATGCCCGGCGCTCTGTCGGAGACATTTACCTCGGCAAGGTAGAAGCCGTACTGCCCGGCATTCAGGCCGCGTTCCTGAATATCGGTGCCGAGAAGAGCGCGTTTCTCCATGCCTCCGACTTGATCGAGTCGGAGGACGAGGACGAGCCGGGTGAACCCGAGGATGTCGACGACGAGCCCTCGAACGGGGACGGCGGCGACGGCAACGGAGCCCCCGCGGTTCAACAGGCGCCGGCCGGCTCCCGCGGCCCGCGCGGCGGGGGCCGGCGGGGGCGGCATCCACTCCCCAACATCCAGGACGAGCTGAAGCGGGGCCAGACCAAGCTGGTCCAGGTGATCAAGGAGCCCATCAGCACCAAGGGCCCCCGGGTCACCGCGCAGATCTCCCTCCCCGGCCGCTTCCTGGTCTACATGCCGTACGCCTCGAAGGTCGGGGTCTCCCGCAAGATCGAGAACCGGGAACAGCGCGCCAAGCTGCGCGAGATGGTCTCCCGTCTCGTCCCCAAAGACGAGGGGGGCTGGATCATCCGGACCGTTGCGGACGATCTGACCGAGGAGAGTTGCAAGCGGGAAATCGACCACCTGGTGGGGTTGTGGAAGAAGATCGTCCGCAAGAGCAAGTCGGTGCGGGCGCCGGCATTGGTCCAGCGGGAGACGAGCCTGACCCGCGGGATCGTCCGGGATCTCTTTTCGGACAAGGTCGACGGCCTGCTCGTGGACTCGAAGCAGCTCTACAACGAAATCGAGCAGTACCTCCACTCGATCGACCCCTCCTTGCTCGACCGGGTGCAGCTCTACCAGCAGGAGACGCCCCTCTTCGACGAGTACGACATCGAGGCGGAGATCCGGGGCCTGTTCACCCAGCGGGTGGACCTGCCCACCGGCGGGTACATCATCATCCAGCCCACGGAGGCCCTGGTTTCGATCGACGTGAACACGGGCCGCTACACGGGTAAGAAGGACCCCGAAAGCACCATCCTCCGGACCAACATCGAGGCAGCGCGGGAAGTGGCCCGCCAGCTGCGGCTCCGGGATGTCGGCGGGATCATCGTGGTGGACTTCATCGACATGGAAACGCGCGGGAATCGGGACAAGGTCCTGCACGAGCTCCGGACGCATCTGGGCCGGGACCGGGCCCGGACCAAGGCCTACGCCGTGTCGGAGCTGGGGCTGATCGAGATGACGCGCCAGCGGGTCCGGCCGTCGCTGTGGCAGTCGATGACCGCCGAGTGCCCGTCCTGCTCGGGGACGGGCCGGGTCTTCCGCCCGGAGGTGGTGGTGCGGCGGATGGAGCGGTCGCTGAAGCGGGCGGGGGCGGACCACAAGGAGCGCCAGCTCGCGGTCCGGCTGCACCCGGAGGTGGCCATCTACCTGGTGGAGCAGGAGCCCAACTTCTTGCGGCAATTGGAGAAGCAGACCGGGCTGCAGCTCGAGGTCCGGGACGATCCGATGATGCGGCTGGACGAGTTCCGGATGATGGCCAAGCCGGCGGGCCGGGACGTCACCGAGCAGTACGCGGTCGCGTAGCGCGCTGCCGCCCATTGACTAACTCTATGCACCCTCTTAGGTTCCGCGCCCTATGACGTACGCCATTTTTGTCGCCGGAGGCCATCAGTTCCGGGCCGAGGAAGGCCGAACCATCAAAGTCCCGCTGCTCGAAGCCGAGCCCGGGAGCAAGGTCACCTTCGACGAGGTGCTCCTGACCTCGGACGGGAAGACCATCCAGACCGGGACTCCCAAGGTCAAGGGGGCGAAGGTGACGGCCGAGGTCGTGCGGCACGGGAAGGACCGGAAGATCCGGATCTTCCGATTCGCGCGTCGGACCGGCTATCGGCGGCACGCGGGGCACCGCCAGCAGTTCACGGAAGTGAAGATCGCCGACGTGAAGGTCGGCTGAGGATCCTATGGCGCACAAGAAGGGTGTCGGCTCGACCCGAAACGGCCGCGACTCGAACCCGCAGTACCTCGGCGTGAAGCGCTTCGGCGGGGAGTTCGTGAAAGCGGGGAACATCCTGGTCCGCCAGCGCGGCACCAAGTTCCACCCCGGCACGAATGTCCGCCGCGCGTCCGACGACACGCTCTTCGCGGTCGCGGATGGCCAGGTGAAGTTCGAGCACAAGAGCAAGACGCGGTACAAGGTGAGCGTGTACCCTTGAGGTGATAGTTGCCAGGCGGTCAGGCGGTCAGTGGAAACACGAAAGGCGGGCTTCCGAGAGGAAACCCGCCTTTCACGTTCTTGCTGACCGCCTAACCGCCTGACAGCTGGTAACTCGGCCGCGGGGTCACTTCGCGAGCTCCAGGGACACGGGTTGCCCCACGACGTCGATGCGCACGATGCGGCGCGGCGCCGTGGTGGTGATGAAGAACACCACGGGAGCCTGACCCCCGGTGATGTCGACGTGGTAGGCCGTGAAGCTGCCGGCGGGCACCGTGAGCGTGTCCGCGGAGCCCACGTTCACCGTGAGCACGCGGCTCTCGCCGTCTCCGGACGAGAAGACGCCGACGTTGAAGGTCTTGCCGGTCGCGAGCGGCAGGGTCGGGATGAGCAGCGTGATCGCGTTGTCGTCATAGGTGTCGGCCGTGATGGCGGTGTCCACCGTGAAGGCCCGGGGTGTGCCCGTGGGCTGGGGCACCGACACGTTCCCCTTCACGCGGCCCCCCCCGTAGACCAGGTGGATGGCGCTGGCCTGCCCCCCAACCTGGCCGGTCTGGTCCACCTGGCGGACGTGGTAGCTGGCGGGGTCGAACTGGACCACGGTGTGCTGACTTCCCATCGGCCCCATCGACAGCGCTTCGTCGTAGATCAGGGAGTCCGCGCTCTTGCGGATCTCGGAGATCTGGACGCCGAAGGGGCGCCCCTGGACCATAAAGACGAAGGAATCGCGGCGTGCCACGATCTGCGAGGGGTCGATCGGGAGGGCCCCCGCCGTCGGATGGAGATCCGCGGGCGACAGGGTCTTGCCGTCCACGTCCATCAACCGCACGGGGGCGATGGCCGTCAGCTTGTCGTAGAGCGCCTCGGCGTCTCCCACGACCACGATGGTCAGGTTGCCGCGCTTCAGAGCGCGGGCGGCCGCGGCGCGAGCCTCGGCGGCGGTGACCTCATTCAGATGCTCCCGGTAGTGCTGGACGTAGGTGTTGCCCAGCCCCATCAGCTTCGCGTTCGCGACGGCGCCGGCCACCTGATCCGAAGTCTCGATGGTCAGGGGGAACGAGCCCACCAGGAACCCCTTGGCGGCCGCCAGCTCCTCCGGCGGCACCGTCTCGGTCCGGATCAGGTCCACCTGATGGAGCATCTCCCGGAGGGCGCTGTCGGCCACGGCGGTGCGGCCTTCGAAGGTCGCCTCCCAGTATCCCAGGCCGCGGTGACGGATCAGATTGGCGTAGGAGCCGTAGGTCCAGCCCTTCCGCTCCCGGAGGATCTCGAACAGCCGCGCGTCCGCGCCTCCGCCCAGCACCTGGAGCGCGAGGCGGGTGGCGTAGTACGACGAGTCGAGGGGCCCGTAGGTCGTGTTGCCGAGGATGATGTTCGCCTGGACCGACCCGGGGCGGTTGACGAGCAGGATCTCCGTGCCCTGCGTCGCCGGGGCGGATTCCGGCGGAGCGGCGGCGGGCGGCACGCCGCGCCAGGAACCGAAGATTCTGGCGGCCCACGCGCGCGCCTGCGCGGGGGTCACGTCTCCCGCCATCACGAGGAGGGCCCCCGAGGGCACCAGGTAGTGTTTCGCGAACCCGACCACGTCGTCCCGGGTGATGGCCTTGTAGGAGGCCTCCGACGGAGCGCGGCCGTAGGGGTTATGCCCGTAGATCGTCTGTCGGAAGATCCGCGCCGCGATGGAGGCGGGCTGGGAGAGATCGAGCTGGAGCGACGAGAGGGCCTGTGTGCGCGCCAGGTCGAGCTCACTTTCCGGGAAGCTGGCGCTCCGCACGACCTCCCCGAGGAGCCCGAGCGCCACGTCGGCGTGGTCGGACAGCACGTTGGTCGAGATCTCGAAGAAATCAGGGCCCGCGTCCGCGGACAGCCCGCCGCCCACCCCTTCGATGGTCGCCGCGATCTGGTTGGCGTCGTGTGCCGCCGTTCCCTTCGTGACGATCTGGGCGGCCAGCGCCGCGAGCCCCTCCTTGCCGGCGGGGTCGTGGTACGAGCCGGCCCGGAACGAGAGCGTGGCCGAGAGCATCGGCTGGGCGTGGTTCTCGACCACGAGGAGCGTCAGTCCGTCGGGAAGGCGGGTCTCCACGAAGGGAGGGAACCGCATCGGCGCCAGCGGGGCGGGGGGCGGCGCGTGCGGCGGAAACGAATCCTGCGCGGCGAGGGGGGCGGCCACGAGCGCCGCCGCCGACAGCGCGAGCGCCGCGGCCCGGCGGGGGTTCACTGGGCACCTCCGGTCTCGGTCTGCGCAGCCGGCTGCACGGTCACCACCGTGGCGTTGGCCGGATCCAGGTACTTGTCCGCCACCCGCTTGATGTCGGCGGCGGTGACGGCGAGGTAGCGCTGCAGGTCGGTGTTCATGTCCGCCGCGCTGGGAAAGAACAGGTTGTAGTAGTTCAGCGCTTCCGCGATGCCGAAGGTCGTTTCCCGCTCCTGGATCACGCCGGCCCGGTACTGGTTCTGCGCGCGGGTCAGCTCCGCCGGCGTCACCCCCACCGCCCGGATCGAATCGATCTGTCCGGTGAGCAGGGAATCGAGCCGGCCGGCCGACACTCCGCGGTTGGCGATCCCCAGGATCAGCAGCGATCCGGGGCCCCGGCGCTCGTTGACACTGAAGCTCGAGGCCTGGAGCGCGGCGGTGTCGCGGCGGACCACGAAGACGTTCAGCCGCGAGCTTTCCCCCTGGCCCAGGATGCTGTTCAGCAGGTCGAGGGCGGGGGTGTCGGGGTCGGCGGCCGCGGGAATCCGGTAGACCCGGATCACCGCCGGCAGCGTGGCATGAGAGTCGACCACGGTCCGCTCGACCAGTCCCGGCGACAGCGTGTAATCGCAGGTCACGGACGGCGGCGCCGGCTGGCTCGGGATGTCGCCGAAATAACCGGTCACCAGGCGCTTCAGCTCCGCGGGCTGGAAATCCCCCGCCACCACCAGCGTGGTGTTGTTCGGCGCGTAATACGTGGTGTGAAAGGCCTGGACGTCCGCGAGCTTCGCGGAATCGAGATCTTCGATCACGCCGATGCTGGGGTGGGCGTAGGCGAAGCAGCGGGTGCTGTCGTACGGCCAGATCAACGAAGAGCGGAACGCGCCCGCGTAGGGCTGGTTGTCCACACGCAGGCGCTTCTCCTCCTCCACGGTCTGCCGCTGGTTGTCGAGGTTCTGCTGGGTGACCGCGAGGGACCGCATCCGGTCGGCCTCGAGCCAGAGCGCCAGGTTCAGCCGGTTCGAGGGGAGGGTCTCGAAGTAGTTCGTGTAGTCGTCGTGGGTGCTGCCGTTTTGGTCGCCCCCAGCCCGTTCCACGTACTGAAAGTGCTCGGATTTCCCGACGTGGGCCGACCCCTGGAACATCATGTGCTCGAAGAGATGGGCGAAGCCGGACAGCTTGGGGCGCTCATTGCGGGCGCCGACGCGGTACCAGAGGTCCACGGTCACGATGGGCGTCGTGTGCTGCTCGGCGTAGAGCACCTGGAGCCCGTTCGCCAGGCGGAACGAATCGAAGGCGATCGCGCCGGCGGCCACCTGTGCCGCCGCGGGGGAAGCCGCGAGCCAGAGCACGGCGGCGGCGAGGAAACCGGCACGAAGTACGACACGCATGGGCGCGCGCTCCCGGGGGAAAATAGGCACGGTCCTGCTCCGTCAGGTCCGCTGGGGGACGGCGGGAAACAGCGCCAGCGGGTTGGTTTCGAGCACCGCCCGCTTCTGGGCGTCGGAGAGGGGCAGGCCCAGGAACTGGTCGATGTTCTGCTTCAGATCCTTGACGCCGGGACTGGGCCAGTCGGTGCCCCAGAGCGCCCGGTCGGCGATCTCACCGAAACGGGGAAAGTACTCGAGGAGTTTCGCGGGCGGAATCCCGGACACGTCGAGCCGGACGTTCCGGTGACGCCGCAGGACGAAGAACGCCTCCTCCATGTAGAGGGGGCGCCCGCCGTGCGCCATCACGATCCGGAGGTCCGGAAAGTCGATGGCGACGTCGTCGAGCTCCATCGGGTTTCCGTACTTGGAGCGGGCGCCCGGGAAAATGCTGGTGCCGGTGTGGACCATCACGGGCAGGCCCCGTTCCTCGCACCTCCGATAGATGGCGCCGAGGGCGTCCAGGCCTTCGGTGTAGGCGTTGGCGGCGAAGAGCTGGTGGGGCGGGTGGATCTTGAGGCACCGGATCCCCAGGTCCACCAGGCGGTCGACGTCCCCCACCGGATCCCGCGTGAAGCGCGCGTGCACTCCGCCGTAGGGCAGGAGCCGCTCCGGGGCGGCCTGCGCGTATTTCGCGATGAACGTATTGGTGGTCTCGGTGAACCCCATCACGTCGGGGCTCGTGTAGTTCACCATCCCCACCCGCCAGACGCCGGAGCGGTCCATCACGTCCAGCAGGACGGCGGGATCGTCCATCATCGACAGCAGGAAGGCCCAGTGATCCTCCTTCCCCCGGCGCATCGCCTCCTGCACCGCCGGCTTCAGGTCGCGCCAGGGCTGGATGTGGACGTGCACGTCGGTGACGCGGGTCAGTCGCTCCACGTGTAGAACCCCTTGCCGGTCTTCTTGCCCAGCTCGCCCCTCGCCACCTTGTCCTTCAGGATTTGGGGCGGCGCGTAGTGGGGCAGTTTGAGCTCCTGGTGCAGGTAGGTGGCGATGGCGAGCCGCACGTCCAGCCCCACGAGATCGGTCAGCTTGAGGGGCCCCATCGGATGGTTGTAGCCCAGCTCCATCGCCTTGTCGATGTCCTCGGCGCTGGCCACGCCCTGCTCCAGCATTCGCATCGCCTCGAGCCCCAGCACCACGCCGAGCCGGCTCGAGGCGAACCCCGGGGAGTCCTTCACCACGATCGGCTCCTTGCCGAGGAGGCGGGCGAGCGCCGTGGCCCGCTCGACCTGGGGCGCGCCGGTGCGCCCGTGGGTCACGATCTCCACCAGCTTCATCAGGTGGACCGGGTTGAAGAAGTGCATCCCGACGAGGCGCCAGGGCTCCTTGAGGGCGGCCGCGATCTGGCCCACCGACAGGGACGAGGTGTTGGTGGCGAGGAGGGCCCCGTCCGGCGCTTCCCGCTCGACTTCGGCGAAGACCCGCTGCTTGGCCGCGAGTTGCTCCACCACGGCCTCGATCACCACGTCGGCGTGACGCACGGCGTCGGGCAGGCGGTGGTCGGTCCGGAGGCGCCCGTGCACCCCGGCCCGGTCTTCCTCCGTGAGCTTCCCCCGCTTCAGCCCCCCGGCCAGGAGCGACTCGATCCGCCTGGGCGCGTCGGCGAGAGCCTCCTCCCGGGTGTCGGTGAGCGTGACGGTACAGCCCGCGAGGGCGGCCGCGTACGCGATCCCGTGGCCCATCGTGCCCGCGCCGACCACCGCAATCCGCCAGGAGGTATCGGGCGCCGTCATTTCAGGGCGTCCAGCACCCGGCGGGCCCGGTCGGGGTAGTTGGTGCACAGGGCGTTCACCCCCAGGGCGGCGAGCCGCGAGAGGTCCGTGGGATCGTTGGGGGTCCAGGCGTACAGGCCGAAGCCCGCGTCCTGCACCTCCTCCACCATCGCGGCGTCGATCATCGCCTGGTCTTCCCAGAGCACCTGCGCCCCCGCGGCGCGGATGGGCTCCACGTTGTCGTCCAGATACGAAGAGGAGAGGACCCCCGCGGCGAGCTGAGGGCGCTGGCGGCGCAGCCGCTGAATGATGCGGTGGTCGAAGGCGTGGACGGCGTACCCGGCCGGGTTGGGCCCGGCGTCGATGGCGGCGAACAGCTGTCCGTCCCAGAGGGGGGGTAGGGTCTTCACTTCGATGAAGACCCGGAGCGGTCCGGCGGCCGCGAGGGCCTGAGCCAAGGTCGGCACCGGCTCGCCGTTGGGGAGGCGCAGATCGGCCACGGCCGCGCCAGTGGAGCGCGCGATCAGGGTACCGGCCACGGCGGGGTCGTGATGGACGATCAGGGCGCCGTCGGTGGTGGCGTGGATGTCGAGCTCGATGCCGTCGGCTCCGAGCTCCCCGGCGCGCCGGAAGGCGGCCAGGGAGTTCTCGTACTCCGCTCCCGACGCCCCCCGGTGCGCGATGACGAGGGGCGGGGTCACGCCAGGGAGTCGGCCTTCTTGGGCTCGATCCAGCCCGGTTCCTTCTCGAGATCGCGGACGAACTGGACGTCTTCCAGCCGGGGCAGCACCGACTCGAGGTACGCCGGATACTTCTCGGCGTCGATCGGCTCGCCGTCGACGGTCCAGTACTGGCGGGCGTACATCCCGATCCGGCGGTTGAACTTGAGCGACGGGACCTTGAGCTGCCGCTCCCGCTCCGGGATGAACATGTTCAGGCGCTCGACCAGCTTCGCGATCTCCTGCCGGTAGAGCTCGCGCGAGAGCTCGTTCAGTTGCGCCTTGTCCGGCTCCTGCCCGTGTTCACGCTCGTCGTAGCGTCCCTTGAGCCCCCATACGTAGGCCCAATGGGCGGATGAGGAATGGTCGGTGCCGAAGAGATCGAAGGCGGTGGGGATCCACTTGTAGAAAAAGCGCTGGATCACCTCGGGCGGCATCTTGCCGGCCTTCACGATGCGCAGAAGCCCGTTGTTCCCCGTCCCGAGGTGAAAGGACTCCTCTTTCAGCATCGGTCCCATCGAGCGCGACAGCGGATCGAAGGCCGAGTAGGACAGCATCTTGAGCTGGAACTTGCCGTCCCGGTCGATGAACTGGGTGTAGGTGAAGAAATCGAGCCAGTTGTTCACGATCTCGTTGAAGGAGCCGAGGAGGCGCTCCCCTTCGTCGGCGCGGCGCTCCAGGAGCTTGGCGGCCTCCCGCCGGCCCTCGTCGCCGAAGTGCGTGACGAGCAGATACGACATCTGCCAGCCGTGCCGCATCTCCTCCGTCATCACGCGCATCAGCGACAGGAGATCGTAGTCGGACGGCGCGTGGTGGAGCAGATTCCGCTGCTGCTCCACGGAGGCGAACTCGGTGTCGCCCTGATACACGATGAGGTTGAGCAGGGCGTCCCGGATCCGCTGATCGGGGATGTGCATCACGGTCGGCCATTTGCGCTGGCCCTTGTAATGCCCGAACTCGATGTGCGGCACCTCCGGGTCGCCGAATTTCTCTTCGAACTTGAAGGTGCGCAGGTCGCCGGGGGGCAGACCGATGGACTCCTGCCAGTAGCGGAAGTAGTCCTTCCAGTCGTCGAAGTTCCCGATCTTCCGAACCATCAGCGGAATCCTCCTAGAGTGAACAACTCTCGCTGCTGGGCCATCTCCCAGTCGAGCATCTGGGGCAGGGTGCGCCCCTCGCTCGCGTACAACCCCGCCTTGGTCCGCCGCACCGCCTCCACCGGCTGGGCCGCCCAGAGGGCCGCCAGCTCGCGGACTCGGGCCATCAGCGCCTCGCCCGGCACCACCTCCTGGAAAAGCCCGAGCGCGAGCGCCTCCGCCGCGCTCACCATCCGGGCGCTCCAGACCAGCTCGAGCGCGCGGGCCGTTCCTACCGTCCGGGGGAGAAAGAAACTCCCGCCCCAGTCCACGCCGAGGCCCAGCTTGTGGAACACCTGACCGATCCTGGCCTGGTCCGACGCCACCCGGTAATCGCACGCGAGGGCCAGGTTCGCTCCCCCGCCGGCCGCGGCGCCGTTCACGGCGGCGATCACCGGCTGGGGAGCCTCCCGGATCAGCCGGGCCACCCGCGTTCCCGCCTCCACCAGGGCGTTCCCCTGAGGACCCAGCACCGCGAGATCGGCGCCGGCGCAAAACCCTCGCCCCGCGCCGGTGATGACGACCACCCGCACCTGGCCGCTTCCGGTGACGGTGGTCAGCGCCTCGGTCAGGTCCTGGCAGAGCTCCAGGTCCAGGGCGTTCAGCTTGTCCGGCCGGTGCAGGGTGAGTGTCGCGATCCCGTCCGCGATCTCGACCAGCACCTTGTCGTACGCCGCCACTACGCCCGCTCCACGACGACGGCGATGCCCTGGCCGACGCCGATGCACATCGTCACGAGCCCGTACCGGCCCCCGGTGCGGCGCAGGGCGTGGACCAGCGTGGTGAGGATCTTGGCGCCGGTGCAGCCGAGCGGGTGGCCGAGCGCGATCCCGCCGCCGTAGACGTTGACCCGGGCGGGGTCGAGCGCGAGATCGCGGATGCAGGCGATGGCCTGGGCCGCGAACGCCTCGTTCAATTCCACCAGGTCGAGCTGCTGAACGGTGAGGCCGGCACGGGCGAGCGCCTTGCGCGTCGCCGGGATGGGCCCGAGCCCCATCACGCCGGGATCGACGCCCGCCACCGCGGTCGCCACGATCCTCGCCAGGGGCCGTGTCGGCGTGGCGGTGACGAAGAGCGCGGCCGCGCCGTCATTGATCCCGCTCGACGTGCCGGCGGTCACCGTGCCGTTCTTCAGGAAGGCGGGCTTCAGGGCCGCGAGTTTCTCCACGGTCGTGCCGGCCCGCGGGTACTCGTCCTTCGAGAAACTCGAGCCGTCGGCGAGGCCGACGGGCACGAGCTCGTCGGTGAAGACGCAGGCCTGCTGCGCCGCCTGCGCGCGCCGCTGGCTCTCCGCGGCGAACGCGTCCTGCTCGGCGCGCGAGATGCCGTACCGTTCCGCGACGCGCTCGGCGGTCTCCCCGAGCGAGATGGTCCAGCCGGGGTCGAGGCGCGGATTGACGAAGCGCCATCCGACCGTCGTGTCGGCGATCGCCGGGACCTTCCGGCTCCAGGGCTCCGCGGACTTGAGCATCACGGTCGGCGCCCGGGTCATGCTTTCCACGCCCCCGGCAACGAACCGGTCGCCCTCTCCCGCCCGGATCGCGTGCGAGGCGGCGACCACGGCCTGGAGGCCGGAACCGCACAGCCGGTTCACGGTCTGGCCCGGCACCTCGACGGGGAGCCCCGCCAGAAGCAGCGCCATCCGGGCCACGTTGCGATTGTCTTCTCCCGCCTGATTGGCGCAGCCGAGGATCACGTCGTCGATGGTCTTGGGATCCACCCCCGCGCGCTCGACCACCGCCGTGATGGGCACGGCCGCCAGATCGTCGGGGCGCACGCCCGCGAGCGAGCCCCCGTGCCGGCCCACGGGAGTGCGGAGCGCGACCTCGATGAAGGCATCCCTCATCCGAGGCTGGTCCAGACGGTCTTCGTTTCCAGGTACCCGTCGAGCGCATCCGCGCCGAGATCCCGGCCGAAGCCCGAGGCCTTGAAGCCGCCGAAGGGCGCCCCCGAGTCGTAGAAATTGTACGAGTTGATCCAGACGGTCCCGGCGCGGATGGCCTTCGCCGCGCGGTGGGCTTTGGCCACGTCCCGGGTCCAGATGCCGGCCGCCAGCCCGTAGATGGTCCGGTTGGCGAGTGCCACCCCGGCGTCGTAGTCGTCGAACGACATCACCGCGAGCACCGGGCCGAAGATCTCCTCCCGGGCGATCGTCATCTCCGGCCGGACCTGGTCGAACACGGTGGCCTCGACGAAGTACCCTTTGCCGCCCGGTTTCGCGGCGTTGCCGCCCGCCACCAGCACCGCGCCTTCGTCCACGCCCTTCCGGACGTAGCCGAGCACGGTTTCCTGCTGCTTCCGCGAGACCAGGGCACCCATCCGGGTGTTCTTGTCGAGCGGATCGCCGGGCGTGAGTTTCTTCGCCCCTAGGGCCAGCTGCTCGACCACCTGGTCGTGAACGCTTTGCTCCACGAGCAGGCGGGAACCCGCGGCGCAGACCTCACCCTTCCCGTAGAAGATCCCGGTCTGGGCGCCGCGCACCGCCGCCTTGAGGTCGGCATCGGCGAAGATCACGTTCGGACTCTTGCCGCCCAGCTCGAGCGTGATGCGCTTGTTGGTCTCGGCGGCCAGCTTCATGATCTGGCGGCCGACTTCGGTGGACCCGGTGAACGCGATCTTGTCGACGTCGGGATGACGGACGAGGGCCGCGCCCGCGGTGGAGCCGCCGCCGGCCAGGACGTTGAAGGCGCCGGGAGGGAATCCCGCCTCGAGGATCACCTCCGCGAAGAGCAGGGCCGTCAAGGGCGTCTCGGACGCGGGTTTCAGGATCATCGTGCAGCCGGCGGCCAGGGCCGGCGCGAACTTCCAGCTCGCGATGTTCAGCGGGAAGTTCCAGGGGACGATCGCGCCCACCACGCCGATGGGCTCACGCAGGGTGTAGGTGAAGAACGGGCCTTCGACCGGCAGCGTCTCGCCCGTGATCTTGTCGGTCCACCCGGCGTAGTAGCGCAGGGTATTGACCGTCATCGAGATCTCGATCTTCGATTCGAAGAGGGTCTTGCCGTTGTGCGCCGTCTCGAGTCGCGCGAACTCGTCGAGCCGGGCTTCGAGCAGGTCGGCGGCCTTGAAGAGCAGGCGCCCCCGCTTCCGGGCCGACAGGCCCCGCCAGGCGTCCGACTCGAAGCAGGCCCGCGCCGCCCGCACCGCGGCGTCCGCGTCCGCCGCATCCCCCAGCGCCACCTCGGCGATGACCTCCTCGGTGGCGGGGTTCTCCACCGGAAAGCGCTTGCCGGAGAGGGCGGGACGCCACTCGTTGTTGATGAAGAGGTCGGCTCTCACCGGCCGCGGAACTCCGCCACGCGCTTCTCGTTGTAGGCCGCGATGCCTTCCTTCGCGTCCTCGGACTGGAAGAGCTGCTGCTGCAGCTCCCGCTCGATGGCGAGACTGGACTCGAAGGGAACCTCGAGGCCGGACTGGACCGACCGCTTGATCAGACCCACGGCCTTGGAGGCCTTGTGGGGCGGGCAGAACTGCCGGGCGTAGAGCGTCACCTGCTCCCAATAGCCCTCGGCGGGGAAGACCTCGTTCACCAGGCCGATCTCCTTCGCCTTGTCGAACGAGAAGGTTTCGCCCTTGACCATCATCTCGATGGCCGCCGCCTTGCCCACGAGGCGGCCGAGCCGCTGGGTGCCGCCGGTGCCGGGCAGGACGCCGAGGTTGACCTCCGGGAGGCCGACCTTGCCCGCGTTCTCCTTGGCGAGCCGGATGTCGCAAGCCATCGCGATCTCGAGCCCGCCCCCGACCGTATGGCCGTTGAGCGCCGCGATGGTGAGCTTGGGCGTGTGCTCGAGCCGGTTCAGGGTCTCGTTGGCGTGGAGGCAGAAGAAGTACTTGAAGCGCGGGGTCACCTTGTTGAGCATCCCGATGTTGGCGCCGGCGGAGAAAAACTTGTCGCCGTGGCCGCGCAGCAGAATGACGTGCACGGCGTCGTCGAACCGGGCCTTGAGGATCGCCTCGTCCAGCTCGCGCATCATTTCGTACGTGTAGGTATTGGCGGGCGGGTCGTTCAGCTCGATGGTGGCGATCCCGTCCGCCGCGTGATAGAGCACCAGCTCGCCGGTCTTCGTGTCCTGGGTGGGTGCGGTCATCGTCGCCATAAGGCCGTCAGCCTCCGTGTACCGTGGAGCGCGCCTCGACGAATCCGCCGAGAAAGATGCGCGCGATCAGGCCCGCGAGCCGTTCGGGGTCGATCTCACCCGCGGGGTCGTACCAGTTGTAGATCCAGTTCATCATGCCGAAGAGCGCGTACGCCGCGGCGCTGCGGTCCACCGCGGGTTCGTCGGGCGCCGCCTCCCGGAGCAGCGATTCGAGCAGGTCGACGTAACGGCGCTTGATGGCGTTGACCTTGCGCCGGGGGTCGCCCCCCAGGACGCTGGCCTCGTGGGAGAGGACCTTCATCTCCGCCATGTGCGCCGTGAAGTAGGTGACGTGGTGGCGGATGAACGTCTGGAGCCGCTCCTGCGGGTCCTGCATCCCGACCAGCGCGTGCCGGGCTCCTTCCAGCACCCTGAGGAAGCACCGCTCCTGGATGAGGGCCAGCAGGTCCTCTTTGGAACGGACGTAGTAGTACATCCCCGCGAGGGACATGCCGCTGGCGGCCGCCAGGTCCCGCATCGAGGTGGAGTGGTATCCCGCCTCGGCGAAGACCGTGGCCGCCTGGGCCAGGAGGTGCTCCAGCCGCTCGTCGTAGGGGCGCATAGGGTTCGAACGATCGTTCGAAAAGCAAGCTAGTCCGGCCTTAATATTCACGCAACTCCCTCGTCCACTTGGTACAACCGATGCCACCACCCCAGGCGGGCGCCGCGACCGATGCCGACCTGATCGCCCGCTGGCGGGGGGGTGACGAGGGCGGGGCCACCGAGCTGGTGACCCGTCACGGGCGGCCGCTGGCGCGCTTTCTGGCGGCCAGCGGAGCGCCCGAGTCCGATCTCGACGACCTGGTGCAGGAGACGTTCCTGCGGGCGTTCCGGTCGGTCGCGGGGTTCCGGGGGCAGTGCCAATTTCGGACCTGGCTCCTGACCATCGGGGGCAACGTGCTGAAGGACGCGGGGCGGCGGGCGGCCCGCACCAAGGTGGTTCCGCTCGACGAAGGACTGCAGGCCGGCGGCGGCACGCCGCATGACGACGCGGTGGCCGCCGAAGCGGAGGGGAGACTCACGGCGACGTTGCGGGAATTGCCCCGGCTGCAGCGGGAGGTGTTCCTCCTGCGGGCGCAGCAGGGGATGGAGTACGACGAGATCGCGTCCGCGCTGGACACGACGCCGGGAGCCGCCCGCGTGCATTACCACCACGCGGTGAAGCGCCTGAAGGAGCAACTGCAATGACCGATCAGCTCGATCACGAAGATCTCGGGGACGCGGAGCTCGTCGCGGCCGCGCGCGGGCTGGGCGCCGGGGCGGCCGAGCGGCTCGACCTGGACCGGACCGCCCGCCGGGTGGTGGAGCGGTGGCGGGAGGAGCGCGCGCGGGCGCGGCCGTTCTACGGGCGCCCGGCGTTTCTCCGGATCGCGGCGGCGCTGGTGCTGGTCGGGGCGGGGGTCGCCACCTGGCGCGCCCGGGCCCACCGCACCGAGCCCGTGGCCGTGGTAGTCCCGACCGACGCCGGGCTGGAGGGCCTTTCGGCCGGTCAGCTGCAGGCGCTCCTGCCCACGGTGGATCAGGCGCCGGGCGAGTCCGAGCTGGCGGCGTACGACGGCGGGCTCGAGGGCTTGAGCCCCGCCGAGCTGCGGACCCTCCTCGTTTCGATGGGGAGCTGATGCGCCGGGCGTTGCTGGTGCTGGGGCTGCTCGCCGTTCCCGCCGGGGTGCGGGCGCAGGCCGGGCCGGACAGCACGGGGCCGCTGATCCAGATCATCCGGGCCCGCTGGCACGTGTACGTCACGAACCAGCTCCAGCTGAGCCCGGACCAGTCCGCCAAGCTCCAGGCGACCGAGGACAAGTTCGACGGGATGCGCCGGCCGATCCAGCGCCGTCAGGTGGAAATCGCGCGCGCCCTCAACGCGCAGCTGCAGCCGGGTGTGGCGGCGGACAACGACCGGGTGACGAAGCTGCTGGCCGAGCAGCAGGAGAACCGCGGCAAACTGCAGGACCTGGACCGCCAGCAGGAGGCGGAGATGGCCGGGTACCTCACGCCGGTCCAGCGGGTCCGCTACCAGCGGCAGCGGGAGCTCTTCCGCCAGCGGGTGCAGCGGATCCTGGAGGGCCGGCCGGGACGGCTGCGCCGGGGCTTGCGATAGCGCAACTGATACAAGCGGACCGGGGTGGGCGGCGCTAGTTTGAAGGCATGATCGAGCTCCGCGCCACCACGCTCACCGCGTTGCCCGCCCTGCAGTACATGCTGGCCGAGGCGGGTCTCGAAGCTCCCCACTTTTCCTTCCGGTCCGCCTGGGAAGTCTTCCAGCGGTTTCTCGCCGTCCCCTCGGACGCGGCCGACGACGTGGCGGGATTTCAGGCCACCTGGGTGCGCGAGAACGCGCTCGACCCGGTGCTCGAGGTCCGGCTCTGCCGGCAGGTGACGGATGCCCGGGGCGCCTTCGGCACGACCACCCGTGTGGTGGGCGTGGAGTTCCGGTTCGAGGGCGCGCCGGACGACATGGACGAGACCGAGCTGTGGGCGAGTGACTTTCCGAGCCGGAAGGCGTTCGTCGAGCAGGTGGAGCGGAGCCGCGAGTTTCAGTACGCGCTGGAAGGACGGTTGATCGAGTCCGAGGCGATGGTACTGGAGGAGGGCGACCCGCAGGAGCTGAAGGGCGGCCTCCGGCGCTAGCCGTCGCTATATTCTTCCGCCCGCGCCCGAGTGGCGGAATGGCAGACGCAGGGGACTCAAAATCCCCCGGGGGCAACCCCGTGCGAGTTCGACTCTCGCCTCGGGCATACCGGCTCCGCCGTCCGGGTCCTCCGCATCCGCTCCCTCCGTTCCGTTTTGATGATTTCAAGGTGCGCTCCGCACCCGAATTCCCGAAACCTGAGGAGGCACGACGGGTATTCGACATGTTCTCACATTTCAGGAGCGGCGGTATGAAGGACACGATGATCGAGTTCGCCTCCCCCGCGGCACTCGGGGATGAAGCGAACGAGCGGCTTCAGGCCATCGCCCGCCGGGCGTTCGAGCTGTTCGAAGGGAGCGGGCACAACGGCGGGCACGAGCTCGAGGATTGGTTGCAGGCCGAATCCGAGTTCCTGCATCCCGTCCACCTCGAGATCGCCGAGGCGGACCACGCATTGACGGTGAAGGCGGAAGTCCCGGGGTTCACGGAGAAGGACCTGAAGATCAGCGTCGAGCCGCATCGCCTCACCATCACCGGCAGGCGGGACGCCCAGGACCGCAAGAAGGCCGCGAAGACCCTCTACACCGAGACCTGGTCGGACGAGATCCTGCGGGTGGTGGACCTTCCCCGCGAGATCGACCCGGCCGCCAAGAGCCTGCGGGCCACCTGTGTGGAGGGCGTCCTGACGGTCACGCTCCCCGAAGCGTCGCGTCCGAAAGCGCGAGAGCTCGGTCCCGAGGCCTGACCGCCGATCCCGACGCCGGCTAGGGCACGCGGTGCCGCGTCCCCGGCTCCTGCGTGGGCACGGCCTGCGGCCCCGGGAGGCGCGGCAACGGGAGGGCCTGCGCGTCGAACTGCGCGCGGACCAGCGGCCCCGCCGTGTCCGGCAACCCGCCGGCCGGCGCCGCCGGCGCCCCCTGCCCGGCGAACCGGAACGCCGCCGTCAGGTCGCCGAAGGTCTTCCGCCGCCAGGCGGAGATGTTGGGCTCGGAAACCCCGGTGACCTTTTCGAGGAACTGCAGCACCGAGGTGTGATCGAAGGGCTGACTGCACACCCAGCCGCCCGCCGTCCAGGGTGACACGATG